>X67_European_Roe__coassemble_226_pt1 | contig 14184 bp, 9 predicted proteins | sample X67_European_Roe__metabat2_low_PE_011 | metagenome-assembled genome bin X67_European_Roe
CGGTACATCCATAGGACAAATATCTTCACAGAATGTAGCCGGAGGTGATGCCAACGAGGTAGCAAAAATCAACTTTGAAGCTGCCAAACGGGAACTGGAACGCATCACTCCGCTATATGAAGATAAAATAATAACCGAGCGAGAATACAATCAGGCAAAACAAATATATGCACAAGCTAAAGCAGCATTGTCGGGAAATTCCGGGGCCGGTAGCAATGCTGCATGCAATATCTCCGGAACAATAGCCAAGGTATACGTCAAAGACGGAGAATATGTAGAAACCGGCACCCCTATCGCATTGATTTCCAAAAATGCAAAATTAATATTGCGTGCCGACCTTCCCAATAAGTATGCACCGATGCTATCTTCTATAAAAACGGCGAATTTCAAACCGGCATATACCGAAACCGTTTACGACTTGACTGAAATGAACGGTAAGATTGTATCCAACAGAAATTTAAGTATTGTTACACCGGGATATATACCTGTAAATTTTGAATTTACCAATAATGCCGGCATAGTAGCAGGCACTTATGCCGAAATCTACCTTATAGGCACATCAAAGGATAATTGTATCACAGTTCCATTGAGTGCGATAACCGAAGAAGAAGGGTATTTTTTCGTATATGAAAAAGTACATCATGACGCATATACCAAAAAGGAAGTAAAATTGGGCATGAACAACGGTACTGATGTCGAAATCCTGTCAGGACTACATGAAGGAGACGAAATCGTAACCACAGGAGCTGTTCTTATAAAGTTATCACAAGCAGCAACAGTTCCGGGACATAGCCACGAACATTAATCACAATCAAAAGCTAAACCTATATGCTGAACAGAATTATCAAATTTTCGTTGAACAATAGGATTCTTGTACTTTTGATTACTTGTTTCCTATTTATAGGCGGCTCTATAATAACCGTCAACACTGAAGTCGATGTATTTCCCGACTTAAACGCTCCTACCGTAACGGTAATGACTGAGGCTCAAGGATATGCCCCTGAAGAAGTTGAAAAAGCTGTTACCTTCCCTATCGAAACCGTGCTTAACGGAGCTACGGATGTTCGCCGCGTCCGTTCTTCATCTACAAGCGGTTTTTCTATAGTATGGGTAGAATTTGATTGGGGGACAGATATATACAAAGCAAGACAAATCGTTTCTGAAAAGCTTTCTACTTTGGAAAGCGACTTCCCAAACGGTGTTAAATCACCTGTATTAGGTCCTCAATCATCCATCCTCGGTGAAATGTTGATTATTTCTCTCACATCCGATAAGACCAACATGCAGGATTTGAGAACAATAGCCGACCGAACAATCCGCCCCAGAATACTTGCAGAAGGAGGCGTTGCCGAAGTGCAGGTTATAGGTGGGGATATTAAGGAATACCAAATCCTTTTAGATCCGGCTAAAATGAAATATTACAACGTAACGATGGATGAAGTTAATGCTGCTACACAAGACATTAACAACAATGTAGGAGGAGGCGTACTATATGAATACGGAAATGAATACCTTATAAAAGGAGACATTAACACAACATCCCTTAAAGACATCGCCAATACGGTAGTAAGAAGCGATGAAACCGGTATCGTGCTTGTAAGCGACATTGCCAATGTGAAAATAGGCTCTAAATCGCCCAAATTGGGATTGGCATCGGAAAATGCTAAACCGGCTGTACTTCTCACTATTACGAAGCAGCCCGACACCGATACCAAAGCGTTGACAAATTCAATACTTGAAAGCCTGAATAAATTAAAGAAATCCTTGCCTGAAGACGTAAATATCTCAACAGACACGTTCCGTCAAAGCAATTTCATAGACAGCTCTATTTCCAATATACAAGGTTCTCTGCTTGAAGGAGCTTTATTTGTGGTAATCGTACTGTTCTTTTTCCTTATGAATATACGTACCACAGTAATATCTCTTGTGGCATTACCGCTTTCCGTCATTGTTACAATAATCGTCCTGCACGCATTAGGATATACCATCAATACCATGAGTTTAGGTGGTATAGCCATCGCAATCGGTTCTTTGGTGGACGACGCTATTGTTGATGTGGAGAATGTTTTCAAGCGTTTGAGAGAAAACCGTATGTTGCCCGAAAGCGAGAGAAGTTCTGTTATCGACGTAGTATTCCATGCCTCGGCTGAAGTGCGTATGCCCATATTGAACTCCACACTGATTATTATTGCTTGCTTTCTTCCATTGTTCTTCCTTACCGGATTGGAAGGCAGATTATTAATACCGCTGGGTATTTCATTCATTGTGTCGCTGGTTGCGTCTACAATTGTTGCGCTCACGGTCACACCGGTTCTTTGCAGCTATCTACTGAAAGGCAATCACAAGCATGCCGACAAAGACCCTGTCATTACAGCTAAATTAAAAGAAAGCTACAAAAATGCTCTTGAAAAGAGCCTTAATCATAAACGTATAATCCTATATACTACAGGCGGGATGTTTATCCTTTCCATGATTCTGTTTTTCACATTGGGACGCAGTTTCCTTCCGTCTTTCAATGAAGGTTCTTTCACTATAAACGTCAGTCTTATGCCGGGTGTTTCTCTTGAAGAATCAGATAAAATAGGTCGTGAAGCAGAAAAAATAATTATGAGCATACCTGAAGTAAAGTGCGTATCGAGAAAAACCGGACGTGCCGAACTTGCCGAACACTCATTCGGTGTGAATGTTTCCGAAATTGAAGCACCGTATGAAATCAAGGACAGGTCAAAGAGTGAAATTCTGAAAGAATTACGCGAAAAGTTGGCTATTATTCCGGGAGCTAATATAGAAATAGGTCAACCTATATCGCACCGCATAGACGCTATGCTGTCAGGCTCAAAGGCTCAAATAGCTATAAAGTTGTTTGGTCCCGACCTGAACAAATTGTATAAGACCGGCAGCGAAATCAAGAACATTATATCATCCGTTCCGGGAATCGTTGACGCCAATATCGAGCAACAAGTGGCTCGTCCACAATTGCAAATACGCCCCAAACGCGATTTATTGGCCAAATACGGTATTACTATCAAAGAATTTTCCGATTTCATCAATATAACACTTGCCGGCGTCACGGTATCACAGGTATATGAAGACGGTTTACCTTATGATATTACGCTACGACTTGATGACAACGACCGCAATTCAATGGAGAAAATAAAGAATCTCATGATTGACAGCAATGCAGGTAAGATTCCATTTTCTTATATTGCAGAAATAAAGTCGGCTGACGGTCCCAATACAATAAGCCGAGAAAACGTAAGTAGGCGTATATTGATTTCTTGCAATGTGTCTGACAGAGATTTAAGGGGAGCTGTAAACGAAATCCAAGATAAAATAGATGAAAGCATACAATTACCTGAGGGGTATTACCTCGTATACGGCGGACAATTTGAGAATGAACAAAAGGCATCAAGAACTTTAGCTATAACATCTCTCATTGCTTTAGTTATCGTCATAATGCTGCTGTATCAAGAATTCAAAAACGTCAAGCAATCGCTTATCGTGCTTATCAATATGCCCCTCGCCATGATTGGTGGTGTAATGATACTTAAATTCGGTTCTAACGAGCTAAACATCCCGGCTATCATCGGTTTCATATCACTGCTCGGAATTACAACTCGCAACGGCATGCTACTGATGACAAGATACAATCATTTGAAAGAGGAGGGATATAATATACATGAACGTATCATAAAAGGCAGTGTAGACCGATTGCTTCCTATCATCATGACTGCACTGACTTCGGCTTTGGCATTGATTCCTATTGCTGTTAAAAGTTCCGAACCGGGTAATGAAATACAAAGCCCTATGGCTATTGTTATTCTCGGAGGATTGATAACGTCTACGGTATTGAATGTTTTCGTTGTCCCTATAATATATTATCTAACTCACAAAAAGGAAGAACTTAATCTCACTGAAAAATGAAAAAAAGATTATATTTTATAATATCGGTGATTCTAACCTCATTGGGAGGACAAGCAGTGACACTGAATTCAATAATGGACAGTATCGCTGTAAATAATACCGAGTTAAAGTCTAAAGCTGCTGAATATAAGAGTAAAATAGCAGGAATAAAGTCTACTAACAATTTAGGAGACACGGATATTGATTTTGAATACCAAAAAGGAGACAATATCAACGGCAACAAGCATGGATTTTCTATTTCTCAAGGTTTTGATTGGCCGGGAATGTACATAGCACGCTCGCAAGCCAATAAATCTTTGACTAATGCTGCCGAATATGAATACCGAGCACAAAAATTGAATATCTTATTGAATGCAAAACAGATTTGCCTTAATATTATTAATTTCAACCGAAAAATTAAGGCACAAACTGAAATCCACAATAATATAAAACAACTTTACACTGAATATGAAAAAGGGTTCAAGCACGGAGAAATATCAATTCTCGACATCAATAAACTGAAGATTGAGTTGCTGAACGTAAAGCAAACGTTGGATTCCTATATCACACAAAGACAAGCATTGATAGAAGACTTAACCGGTATTAACGGAGATAAAGTCATTTATGGCATTGAACTGATAGTGACATATCCCGAACAAGAACTGCAAGCAATCGACACCTATCTCAATCAATTGACATCCATTGACCCCGAACATAATTATAACAATGAAATGATAATCAATTCGGGAAAAGAAGTAACTATGGCAAAGATGGGCTGGATGCCTAAATTCTCAATCGGATATAAATATGCAAATGAACTCGGCGATAAATTTAACGGTTTCTCGGTAGGTATGTCTCTGCCTATTTTCTCTAACAGAAATAAAGTCAGCGAAGCACAAGCGGCTAAAACAGCATTCATATATAGCGGAAAAAATGAATATAGTTCAAAATGTGCCAATATTAAAAAGGAATATTCACAAATTGTATACCTGAAAGAGCAAATATATGCCTACGGCTCTGTCCTTACCGATAATGCTAATACGGAAATACTGAAAAAGGCATTAAATGGTGGACAAATATCTTTGCTCGACTATCTCATGGAACTAAGGTATTTCCTTGAGGCTCAACAAACGCTGCTTGATTTGGAATATGAATACAATTCAACCCTAACCTCCCTCAACAAATACCAATTGCTATAAAAAAGAAGGGTGCAGCATTCTGAAGTGACCCCAAAAGTTTTTTTGTCTAAACTTTTGGGGTCACTTCATTTACGACTGCACTCCTCTTTTCTATTTTCTTGATGCGGTTGTATATTGTGGTAAGAGCCTTACCGGGAAATCGGAGAACAACACCTTCACAGCTTGCGCAATTTCCGTCAGATTACGGAATTGACTATCCCCGGGTTGAAGAATGGTAGATACCGAAGATGAATACAATGCAATCTTCTTTTCAGTATCCACAAACTCCATAGTCAACACGCCTTCACGGTATATTCCGGTAATAACTTTAGCATTGGCATAATAGCTTTGCCAATACAGATTACGAGGATACATATAATAAGGATACATTCCATTGTAAGCATAATATCCAGGAGGCAATGCCGGCGCCGTTTCTATCTCTTTCTGAACGGTCAACGCAATATTTACCAAAAGCGGAGAATCTTGTGATTCCACAAAACCTCGCTCTACCATTTGTTCCCTGATTGCAGCAGCTATGTTATAATATGTAACCATTGTCATTCCGGGAGGAAGTGTTCCCTCCGGTGGAGATACTATGCGGAACGTCTTATACTCACCCAAATCGGAATTATTATAAACCGTGCTGTTTACTAAAGAGAATGGGCTGCATGAACTGGACAACAACCCTAAAACTCCTAAAATTGTGATTATTAACTTTTTCATAACAGAGAGATTTAGAATTTTAATTACTAACAATACTTTTTTTATTATTGTTTATGAAAATTGCTTTAATTCACATTTTATTCTTGAAAATTATGATAGCTCACAATAAACTGCTATATTTGAATAATCAAAAGAATTTACCTTTATATTGAATGGACAGAAAAGAAAATAATACACGCAGATTCATTGCTGAATGGGAATCCCAATCTGCCGTAATGATTGCATGGCCGCATGAACGTACCGATTGGCATTACATGCTTGATGAAGTTGAACAATGCTATACCGACATCGCTAAAGCCATACTTAACGTAGAGGATCTTATAATTGTCACTCAAAAGAAAGAACATGTAGCATCAATAATAGGGAATTCACATCCCCATAAGGTACATTATGTTGATATTCCTACCAACGACACATGGTGTCGTGACTTCGGTGCTATCACAATCGAACAGAATGGTAATCCCGCAATATGTGACTTCAAATTCAATGCTTGGGGAGGTAAATTCAATTGGGAATTGGATAATGCCGTCACATCTCACATGTTAAAGCAGAAACTTTTCTCTTGTGAATCGATAGATTGCCAAAATTTCATTCTTGAAGGAGGATCAATAGAAACCGATGGTAAGGGCAATTTATTAGTAACATCACAGTGTTTATTGACACCTACCCGCAATCCTCACATGAATAAAGCTGAAATAGAGATGTATTTGTGTCGTACTCTCGGTGTTACAAAAGTGTTTTGGCTTGATTATGGCGCATTTGCCGGAGATGATACCGACAGCCATATCGACACACTGGCACGTTTAGCTCCCAACGACTGCATTATCTATGCAGGATGCGATAATCCTGAAGATGAGCATTATACAGAACTTAACAAAATGGAAAAACAATTATCGGAATTTGTGAAAGCCGATAATACTCCTTTTTCATTGCACAAATTGCCGTTCCCTGATGCCATATACGATAAAGACGGAGAACGGTTGCCTGCCACATACGCCAACTATCTGGTTATAAACGGAACAGTACTGATTCCCACATACAACCAACCGGAGAATGACACCAAGGCTTTATCTGTAATAAAAGAAGTATTCCCAAGCTATAAGATAGTCGGCATAGATTGTAACGCATTAATCAAACAACACGGGTCTCTGCATTGCGTAACAATGCAATTCCCTAAAAACGTTTTCATAAATATATGAGCAAATTATTAAAAGTAGGTATTATTCAGCAAGCCAATACAACAGACATACCGCAAAACAGGAACAGGCTTATCGGGAAAATAAAGAAATTAGCCCAAAAAGGAGCAGAATTAGTGATTTTACAAGAGTTACATGATTCATTATATTTCTGTCAGGTAGAATCAACCGATAACTTTGATTTAGCAGTACAGCTAAACGGCAAAGAGTGTAATGAATACGCTGCAACCGCGAAAGAATGCGGTATAGTATTAGTGACTTCAATGTTTGAAAAACGTGCGGCAGGACTATACCATAACACAGCTGTTGTCTACGAAAAAGACGGAAACATTGCCGGAAAATATCGAAAAATGCACATCCCTGATGATCCTGCATATTATGAAAAATTTTACTTCACACCCGGAGATATGGGATTTGAGCCGATAAATACATCAGTTGGCAGATTAGGTGTTCTTGTCTGCTGGGATCAATGGTACCCCGAAGCTGCCAGACTTATGGCACTCAAAGGAGCCGATTTACTCATATACCCCACTGCAATCGGGTGGGAAAGTTCTGATACATCCGAAGAAAAAGCAAGGCAACAAAGTGCATGGCAAACCGTACAACGAGGGCATGCCGTAGCCAACGGCATCCCTGTAATCACTGTTAACCGTGTGGGGCATGAACCTGACCCATCGGGACAAACCAACGGTATCCGGTTCTGGGGATTCTCTTTCGTAGCCGGTCCGCAAGGCGAAATTCTGTATCAAGCACCCTCCGATGAAGAAATCGAAACTATCATAGAGATTGACATGGAGCGTTCTGAACAAGTGAGAAGGTGGTGGCCATTCCTCCGAGACCGACGCATCGAGAACTACTCCGATATAACAAAACGCTTTATAGACTAAGTCACAAAACGGAGCTGTGTCAAATTTATTTTTGGCTCAGCTCCTTTAGATTTGTAAGAATTGACAAGATGCAAGGCGTTGAGATTTAGCTCGATGGAGTGTACTGAAGTACTTGACTGAGAGCTGATATCGATAATAACGGGCAGGTTGTTAATTATGACACATCGCCTTAAAATGTGAAGTGCAGTTGAACACGCAAACCGCTTTTATCCACACCGGGAGTGTTGCAATAAGTCAATCTCCACACATAATCCACCCTTAATATCGTGAATATATTATCCAATCCCACACCTACTTCCATATAAGGCTTTTTCTCCATAGGCTTGCATTTGGTGTTTAACGGAAAGCGGAATAAGTTGTTATTAAATTCAGGATTGTTCCTGTCACTTAATTTTCCATATAGTCCTCTAAACGAAAACACCTCACGCAATTTCATGTATTTGACAAGCGGAATACGGTTGAATATAGCACCATTAGCCCAATATGTCAAATCCCACGATAAATATTGGTCATTGGCAAACTCAAAGGCATTCATCAAGGTATAAGACTCCGGTTGTATCGTATATGACAAATTGGCATTCGGAATTAACAAATCCGGATAATTCACCTTACTCCATATTTTACCGGCTTTCAATATAATATCTGTATAACCGAAAGCAGAGAACCAAAAACGCTTCTGCACACTGAATTCCGTTTTATTTATATCAGTAAGACTACCCATAAAACCTTTGGGAGCATAGGTTTGAGTCAATGCAAACACCGGAGCATCCAAATTAATAGGGATTCTATAGTTCTTGGTCTGATAAAACTTTTCTCCGGGTGCATATCTGAACGTAACATTAAAAGATGCCTCGTCATACGATTTATACACATCTCCATATCCGTTAATAAAGGGTAACCAACGTGTTGCCTCTTGAGTATTGTATTTAAATCCTGCCGACACAGAGAAACCCGATTGTGTTTCAAGTGTATATTGCAGATTGCTTGAACGCAAATATGTCATCTTATCGTTTTTCTGCCTTTTCAAAGCCAAGAACACGTTATCTGCATTAGTAAACATATAATGCTGACCTATCTGATCCACATCATAACTATGAGATGCTTTTATTGAATGAATAGGAAATTCCATAGAATGGTATTTTTTTTCATTAAAAGAATATTCCAATTCAGCTTGGTATTTCAATTTTTTGTCTCCGAATCCGTATGCCACATAACCGCGAGAAAACCAATTTTTACTCAAATTGGCAGTTGTCATACCGCCTACTCTCAAGCGCATTCCTTCCACCGGGTTTCCGCTTACAGTGGTATTCATAGGGCCGAAATCAAATTTGCTGTTCTTACCACGTGTAGGAATATACCCGGAAACAAGAGTAACAACTATCTTTTCAGTCCAATAAAATGCAGGAACCTCTCTCAACCTTACAAGCATCTTGCCCACAGCGTTCTCACTTTCCTTGATAGGTATCTGTCGATTATCTTTCCAGAACTGGTCGGGCATGTATAATGCGTTTTCTGCAATAACCGTTCTACCCTCTTCATCAAATATATCGATATTTTTAGGCTCTTCAAAACTATGGTTGCGATACTTGGTTAATCGCCTTGCATACAGTCCTTGCGTCGATGGCATTATCTCAAATTCCACAATCATATCATCTTTCACCTTCAATCTGGTTCCATCGGGAGCTTTCTCAAAATCCTGTGTCATGTAGATATTCTCCACATAATTCAGGTTTATTGACTTAGGTACATTCAGTTTTACTCTCTTTATGAATAATGTCGTATCTTCAAGCGGTACGTATATACGCCCTGTAAACCCGAATGATTCTGGTGTAAACGGAACAAAACTAAGTTCTATACACTTCACTCCATCTACCGGTATCGTGTCAGTGAGATAATACTTATAATAATTAACACCTATATTTGACAACGGGCTTACAAAACGGTTCTGCATAAGTGTGATATCATTACCGAAAATATCAACCTCACGAAAAACATCCTCAAGAAAACGCTGTATACTCTCTTGGTCAAAAACCTCATCTATGCCGGCACTTTTGTTGCCACGCACCAATTCTTTCTCACTATGCGGACTTTTCCTATAATACTCCGTTGATATTTTTTCTTTAACCGACACATTAAGTATAGGCTTTCCAGAAACTTCAGAGGTATCAAGATAATCAAATATAAATGAGAATTTCTTTGTTATCCAATTCTTTTTTTCTTTTTCTGAGAAGTCATTCAGTCCAAGGTTTATCTTAGTATGCTTGTCATAAGTGTAATAATCATGATTTTTAGGACTATACATATTTCTCCTCGCCCGCAATTTCTCCATAAAAATCACAGCAGGATTATTCTTTTTGGAATACTTGTCTTTCTTATAGTTTACTACAACTTCTTTTAATGCTACACCCGTAGGCACTAAATCGATAGTCAAATCATTGATTTTGCCTTTGTTTACATAAACTTCTTTTTCCTTGTACCCCATCGTAGATACATTCAAGCAGATAAAGTTTACTGACGTTGTCATACTGAACTCACCGTTTTCGTTGGTAAGCAACCCTTTATCAGAACCCTTTAAAAATATTGCGGCATAAGGTATTGGCTCTTGGCTTATCGAATCTCTTACTATACCTTTTATTGTTGTAGGATTAACCGGATGTTGCGAATATACATTTGTCGGTACAAGCAACAAAAACAAAATATATAAAATAATCGTAATATATCGTCTCAACATTAGAAACTGTTATAATTTTATATTTCGGAATAATTTTAAATATTTTCTTGTAGAAAACTACCTAAAAAATTACTTTTGCAAAAGTACAAAAAAACAAACAATCAGCATGTCGTTTTTTACCAATTTTATGGTTTTTATTAGAAATTATAAAACATCTCTTTCTTTCAATGGCTATCGAAATCGAACATAAATATTTAGTTAAAAACAACAGCTATAAAAATATAGCTACAGCATGCACTCATATCTGTCAGGGATACTTGTCAAAAGACAAAGAACGTACTGTAAGGATACGTATTACCGATAATTCAGCATACATCACCATTAAAGGGAAAAATACCGGAGACAAAAGAATGGAATATGAATATCCCATTCCGCTTGATGACGCAAGGCAATTGCTCGACACACTATGTATCAAACCCATAATCGAAAAATTTCGCCATATAGTGAAATATAATGGCAACACATGGGAAGTAGATGAATTCAGAGGAGCTTTAAAAGGTCTGATTCTTGCAGAAATCGAAATACCTTCAAGCGAATACAAATATGACATCCCACCCTTTGTAGGGAAGAATGTCACAAACGATTCCAGATATTATAATTCTAATCTTATCGATAAAATTCCTGAATAAAACTATAATAACATTTTTAAGAAAATTCAAAACAACTTCTTATAAGATTAAAAACAGTTTCTAAGCCTCAAACCCACGACATTCTCCACATGATGGGTATGCGGGAACATATCCACAGGTTGTATTTCCGTCACCATATATTTCTTGTCTAATAGGGCAAGGTCACGAGCTTGAGTAGCAGGATTACAACTCACATAAACAATACGTTTCGGCTCTGACGCCAATATGACATTTACCACATCTTCATGCATACCGGCACGCGGAGGATCTACTATCATCACATCAGGCTTACCATGCTGAGCAACAAAGTCCTCGGTAAGAACATCTTTCATATCTCCGGCATAGAATACAGTATTATCTATCCCGTTCACATGTGAATTAAGTTTGGCATCCGCTATTGCATCCTCTACATATTCGATTCCTACAACTTTTTTCGACATTCGAGCTACAAAGTTCGCAATTGTTCCGGTTCCTGTATAAAGGTCATATACCATTTCATTTCCGGTTAGGTTTGCCATATCCCGAGCTACTTTATAAAGTTCGTATGCCTGAGCCGAATTGGTTTGATAAAACGATTTTGCTCCTACCCTGAACTTTAAGCCCTCCATTTCTTCCTCAATATATTCTCTGCCACTATACGGTATAATCTCTTGGTCTCCTATGGTATCATTCACTTTCAGGTTTACAACATACATTAAAGCTGTAATCTGGGGAAATTCTTGGGATAAAGCACTCATTATATCCTCGATTTTCTCCTTATCATCTTCACCAAATACAACCACAAGCATTATATCACCTGTACTTGCTGTTCGTACCATAATGGTTCGCATCAGTCCCGTTTGGGCTTTCAAATCATAGAAAGTATAGGATTTTGACAATGCATATTCTCTTATAAACAAGCGTATTTTATTTGATATATCATCCTGCAACCAGCATTTTTTTATGTCAAGAACTTTATCAAACGCTCCGGGTATATGAAAACCCAAGGCATTACGGTCAGGAAATTCTTCCCCGCTACGCATTTGTTCAAATGTCAACCAGCATTTATTGGAAAATGTAAATTCCAACTTATTACGGTAATATTGAGTATTGACCGATCCCAGAATAGGATTTATTTCAGGTATTGGAATTTTAGCTATGCGTTCCATAGCGTCTTTTACTTGCTGCTGCTTATATTTTAACTGCTCTTTATAGGGAAGATGCTGCCATTTACAGCCACCACATACACCAAAATGCTGACAGAACGGTTCTACTCTTATCTCACTTGGAGTTATAAGCCGTTCTATATGCCCCTCGGCATAACTGTGTTTTTTCTTGTCTATTTTCACATCGGCAATATCACCGGGTGCGCCGTATGGTATAAAGACTACCATATCGTTAATACGGGCAATACTTTTGCCTTCCGCTGCCACTCCGGTAATTTCAACACCTTCAAGTAAAGGTAATTCTTTCCTTTTTCTACTCATCTATATTTAATTATCATAGGGTTTATACAAGAAATTTCAGCAAGAAGAATGCCGCCAATATATACATTCCTATTGTCATTTTCCGGTAATTACCACTCAATAGATTTATAAAGATATAACTTAAATGACCTAATACGATACCATCGGAAATACTATATGACAATGGCATAAAAATAATACAGACAAATGCAGGAACAGCCTCGGCGTAATCGGCGAAATTCACTTTAAGAACCGAGCCCATCATCATCAAACCTACCAGAACTAATACAGGAGCTGTTGCCGCTGCAGGAATAGCAAGGAAAAGCGGAGCAAAAAATAATGCGAGCAAGAAACATGCACCTGTAACAAATGCTGTTAATCCACTACGTCCTCCTTCATTTACTCCTGCCGCACTCTCTACATATACAGCCACTGTACTTGTCCCCATCATGGCACCGGCGGCAGTTGATATTGAATCCACCATGAAAATTTCTTTCAATCTTGGGATTTTTCCGTTTTTAGCCATACCGGCGCGAGTGGTTACTCCTATCACAGTTCCGATACAATCAAACAAATCCACAAACAACAGGGTAAATACGATTATCACCATATCTTTTGTGAATATATTAGTCCACTCGAACTTCATGAATATAGGCTCTATCGACGGCGGTACACTGAACACACCATCTATATTTGTCACACCAAGAGGTATACCTATCAGTGTAGTTATCAAAATTCCAAACAAAAGCGCACCCTTTATATTTTTCACAAGCATTACCGAAGTTAGTACAATACCTATAACTCCCAGCAAGGCTGAACCGGAGGAAAGATTTCCCAGACTCACAAGAGTAGCTTCATTATTGATTATTATATCCGAACTTTTTAACCCGATAAAAGCAATATACAAACCGATACCGGCACTGATGGCATTCTTCAGTGTGTCAGGTATAACATCTACTATCTTCTCGCGCAGATTGGTTACGGTAAGCAATATAAACACCAATCCTTCAAGGAACACGGCTGTCAAGGCAAACTGCCATGAGTACCCCATTATCATACATACGGTATAAGCAAAAAAGGCATTTAGTCCCATTCCCGGAGCCAATGCCAACGGCAACTTTGCATAAAGTCCCATAAACATGGTCGCAACAGCCGACATTACTACCGTTGTTGTAAACAAGGCTCCCTTATCCATTCCTGTTTCACTCAAGATATTAGGGTTTACAGCCAAGATATAAGCCATTGTCAAGAAAGTGGTGATTCCTGCCATGACTTCAGTTTTCACAGTCGTTTCTTTAAAATTGAAACCAAATAGTTTTTCAAGCATTTCTGTAAAAAATATTAGAAGTTGTTTTAATTTTATTTCATAATTGTTCAAGGTGGATTTTTGTATGAATTTCCAGTCAAATCAAGATGAGAATAACAAGTATTTAAATGCAATTTGACAAATATTACACAAAAAATCCGAAAATATTATTTAATAAGACTGTGA
>X67_European_Roe__coassemble_235_pt1 | contig 13756 bp, 18 predicted proteins | sample X67_European_Roe__metabat2_low_PE_011 | metagenome-assembled genome bin X67_European_Roe
CCAATAGTTTTTACATTTTTTTCTCCGGGTTCAATCGCTTGTGAAAGCCGTTGAATTCGGAGAAAAATTTGTCTTTTTGCGTGTTGCTATTAGCAATTATCTTCGCTGAAAAGATATTGAAAATATGGCAACGAGTTTAATAACAGAATTCCCGACATTTATTTATTCTTCTCAACTGCGAGATATAAGATTGGAAACTGACCTCGACAGGCTCATTGTGGCGTTGGTTCACGGCGAAACGGAGGTGTACCGTACGACTCTTTATGCTTTTGACGGCGTTGTTTCTATTTATGATATTCGCTCTGTCGTGGAACTTTATATGCTCGATAAAAATATATGCTTTACGGCTTTTACATTCTATTATTTTGATGCTGATGGCAAAGAGCTTGGAACATTTAACCTAAATACAGTCTATTGTACCCATATAATGGAGGTTGAAGCCGGTATTTTCGCTTCATATAATTTCCTGACTACGTTGACATCAAAAAGAACTTCACCTCATTCTACTGAATTCTTGTCGGTTATGCATTGGCAAGAGCGTGCTTATATGAAAGCTCATTGTGTTTTTATCAATGGTGAAGGTAATAGCGTTTCATCGGTAATTACTCTTTTCGATTTGGGATATGATGATATTGGAGTTGATACTATTCTGATTAGATATGATGATATTTTGCAGAAACTTACGGATCAGGGGAATAATGTAGAGAAACTCTTGGCATACACTATAACGTGGGGCGATCGTGTGTTTTCATTCTATGTTCACAATATTATCCCGGATGTAACTTTTACATTCAGAAATTGTTTCAATGTACTTGAAACCGTTTCTTTTTCGGCTGTTACTACATCTAAAACCAAAGTCGATAGGTCGGTGGCTGTAGCCCGATCTCTATTCTCTTTTTATGACCAAACTACAACCAAAGAATATGAGGTGCAATCATCGGCACTTACCATGGATGAAGCAGAGTGGATAGAGCAACTGTTTATGTCTCACTGTGTGAGATTTGGTGTAGCATCGGATGTCGCCTCGTTGCCGATAACCCTTATTACCGATAGCAACTGCGAGATATCTGATTCAAATGCAGATCTTAATAGAGTGAAATTCAGTTGGCAATTTCAAGATAAAGTGCCTCATAATCTTAATGCCCGATCTTTAGCACCTGAAGACAGAATACATCAAGACCAATTTACACCTCAATATCAATAATATGGCTCGTTCAATTCATATTTCGACACTTCGTCAAATGCTTAAAAGTGGCGATCCCTGCGACATCAAGCTTTGGACTAAAAATGGCGAGATACAAGAGTATAGAAATTGTATCTCTCTGCGATACAATTTCTATAAAGGCACTCGGCAGATAAAACTGCTTGAGAGCCGGGAAATAAGACAGGTGCGTGATGTGTGCATTTTTGAAATCAATGGTCTAACAGTTTTTTTATAATATGTATACAGATATATTAAATTTTTCAAGTATTGAAGAATTACCGGGATTGTCGGCAAGAGCTGCGTTTATGGTGGATTCTACATCGGTATTCCGTGAACAGGAATCTATCGCACCGATTAAGGTGAACGATAATCTTAGTTATATGCCTTGGGGCGATGATAATGAAATGCCTTATAATATTCTCAAACTGATTGAGAATGATGAAACTCTTTCTACGTGTCAAATGTTTAACGCTGAAGTGTGCTATGGTGCTGGAGTAGTTTATAATAAAGAACGCTGTAACAATGACGTTCTGGAAGAAATTAACGACTTCTTTTTGCATAATGCTATGGCTTCTTACTTTCTTGGTGTTGCTCAAGATTTAAAGCATTTCGCTTTCTGCGTATCAGTTATTATCTTGAATCCTGATGGTTCAAAAATCTTGCGATTAATCCGTAAAGAGGCTTGCTATTGTCGTTTCTCGGAAGCCAATGAACAAGGCATAATATCTAAAATACTTTACGCCAATTGGCGTAACAACCCTGATGTTAAAAGTATTGAGGTTATTGATTTGCTCGATGTTAATGCTCCAATTTATGACCTTATGGTTCGCCTTGGTAAAATACCCGGTGAAGATGGACTAAGTAAAGTACGAACAACGGCACGCAAATTTGCAATACTTACAAAGATCCCAACCCCGGATAATACTTATTATCCGATTCCTTATTACGCCTCTCTATTCAAAGGAAAATGGTATAATATTAAACGCTTGATTGCCCTTGCTAAAGAATCTAAACTTAAAAATTCGGCTCCGATAAAATATCATATCGAAATTTCAAACGATTATTTCGATAAACTTTGTCGTGCAGAAGGTATCACTGATCGAAGCAAAAAGCAAGAGCGAATCGTTGCTGAGAAACAGCGAATAATTGATTTCCTTACAACTGCCGAAAATAGTGGTAAAGTGTGGTTCTCTCAATCTTATACTAATGCAGCCGGAGAAGTTCAGCATGATGTTGTAATTAACAAGGTTGATGACAGCAAAGAGGGGGGCGACTGGGAAAGCGACATTCAGGAAGCGATTAATATAATTTGCTTTACGATGCGGGTTCATTCTAATCTCGTGGGATCTGTGCCGGGAAAATCACAAAGTAATAATTCAGGTAGTGATAAGCGAGAACTTTACACTATTGCTCAAGCGTTGCAAAAACCTTATCACGATTTACTATTCTTGCCACACCAACTTATAATTAAATTCAATGGGTGGCACGGTGCTTTCCCAGAGTGCCCTTTTGTGATGCTCACAACGCTTGATGAAAATAAAGACGCCAAAATAGTTACATTGAATAAATCTTAAAACGATGGCAAAAATAATAACTGATGATGTTATGCTTCGGCAATATATACCGAATGTGTTTGCAACGGTAGATGATGAAATTTCGTTATATGATAAATTATCTCCATTCCTCTATGTTGCTGAATCTTGGCTGGAGCAAAATATAACTTCACCGACGGTTCTTGATAAAATTGCCGTCGGTGATAGGGATTCGCTATTTGCAAATGTGGCTATGTTTGTCGTTTCTCATGCGTTTTCCGCTGCTATCCCTTCTCTTGACCTTGTGCTTACGCCTAACGGTTTCGGTATCGTTAGCAATAATAATGTTGTGCCGGCTTCTAAGGAACGGGTAGAACGGCTGATTAACTCTCTTTATACGGTTAAATATCAATGCCTGACAATTTTGTTGCGAATGTTGCGGGCTGAAGTCGAATGGCATGAATCTGAGCAATGTAAATGGTTGGCTGAATCTATTATTCAGGACTTGGATTTAGTCGTTAAGTGTAAGGACAGTGCAGTCAGCGAAGCGGACCGTTGGCTCTCATTTATCTCGTTACGACAAAAAGCCTACTCTATTGAGCAGGAAATTGCCAATGGGTGGATTTCTCCACAGTTAATGGCTCGGCTTCGAATAGCAGAAGCGACTGCTACATGTAGCAATGAAATTTATCCTCTTATTTCTCTCGTTAAAGGTGTGGTATGTGCAACTTTACGAACAGGACGGTTGAACCACAAATTGCTCGATGACGCAGTTGCATATATTCGCTCTTACCCTAAGCTTTTTCCGGAATGGCACAATTCGGCGACTGCCAAACTATTTACACCTCCAATATTTGAGAATAAGAAAAATTCAGGTGGTTATTTCTTTTAATTATTATATTTTATGGCTCAAATAATTTCAATCATGGTGCCGAAGTCTTGGCAAGAACTTACAGATCGCCAACTTTATTACATTTACAACCTCTTTGCCGATAACCTCTCTTCTGTGCAAATTAAAACTTTTTGCCTCATGAAATGGGGGCAAATGAAAGTTGTTTGCAGATATGGTGATGGATATATGTTACAGCAAGGCTCAAACAAATTTATTGTAACTGCGGAATTGCTTGCTGATGCTATCCATTCTCTTGATTGGATTGATGAACTGCCGTCAACGCCTGTACGTATATCTTCTATCGGTAAGGCTTGCGCAATCGATTCTGCTTTTATGGGTGTATCACTTGAAAAATATCTTTACTGCGATAACCTTTATCAAGGTTATCTTGAAACTCAAAATCATGCACTACTTGCACAAATGGCAGAGGTCTTATATGACAAAGAGGAGATAAAAGTCAATCAAGCCGAAAAGATTTCTATCTTTTATTGGTGGGCTGCATTGAAATCGCTGTTGTCTCGTTCTTTCCCTACATTCTTGCAACCTATGCCTGTCGGTATGGATAACCTTCTCGAGGATCAGATCTCTAAAAAACTTCAAGAGGCTATGAATGCTCAAATAAGAGCATTGACAAAAGGCGACATAACAAAAGAAAAAGAGGTGTTGGCTATGGATACTTGGCGAGCTATGACAGAGCTTGAAGCTCAAGCAAAAGAATACGAAGATATAAAACGTAAATATGGAAACAAATAAATATAATTGGGACGCAACAGCTTTTTTTGAGAACCTTACTTCTCGAAATCGCCTTGCCAGAGATAACGGATTTAAATTCTGCCGGGTTAGTGGCATGGAGGGTTTTCAAGAAGCTCTTGCATCTATGCAAAATGCAAAGGCTTTTGTTTGCGTTAATGAAGTCTCTCAAGGATATACCTCTCTTGATAATTCACCACGAACTCGACGAGTGAAAATGGTTTTCCTTGCTATGCGCCATAAATTCGATGATATGAAAGCTCGACAAAATTGTTTCGATACGTTACGAGAGCTGTTCCGTCAGTTTATGACGGTTCTTATAAAAGAAAAGACGAAACTTGAAGAACATTGCATTGAACTTGACCGACGCATAACGTTCCATGAGATTGACGAGTATTTCTTCTCCGGATGTGCGTGTGCTTATTTTTCTGTAGCTGTTGATGTTCATACTGATTTGCGTTATGACGAACACGAATGGGTTGAATGATGCTGAAGCGATAGAACAACGACAGCGATATGTGGAAGCATGGAACAAAACTATGATCACTATCTGGCAAGAACAGATTACTTTGCTTGATGTGATTGATACCGGGCAATTGCTTCAATCTCCAATATCTCTACCTGTACGTGCCGATGGTCGATTCTTTGAGATAAATCTGACCCTGCAGTTCCTTGAGTATGGTTTATGGCAAGACTATGGAACAGGCAGAGAGGTGTCACGAGGGAATAATGGTGATATTGGTCATGTTAAAGTTAGAGAACGTCGGCAATGGTTTTCTAAAAAATATTATTCATCGGTGTTGAATCTTCGCGACTTTATGGCTGATAGTGTCGGACAGGAGTTTTGCGGAATTTTTACCGAAATATTTAATGATGGTCTGTTCAAATCGATGACAGAATACTATAAACGTAACAAACGGACTCTGTAGCATGCACTTTTTGTCTTTTAGAGAGAGGTCGGTCTAAGCTATATTTGTTATAAAAAACTATGTCAACAACAACAACAGATATTACCTCTTTGATAGCTGCGTTACGAGCTGAAACGGAGAAAAATTCGGTGTCGCCCGAGAATGTGGGCTATTTAATCCAATTAGTATATGATTATGCCGGTTCGCTGTTCTCCTCGGTATCGGAGAATGTGCGTGTGCTGAGTGTTGCACTTTCGGCATTGGAGGGGCGTGCGCTGGGCCATGAAACGAATATACAGACACTGCGCAATTCGCTTTCCTCGTTGGATGCTGCCGTGTCGGGACTGAGTGCGAATATTAATACTGTAACCGGCAATGTAGAGACCGTGTCGGGAAAGACTGCGCTGCTTGAGAATCGTGTGACGGCTTTGGAGAGTGATAACTGGGTGATTCTTTAATAAAAGGTTTAGGATTATGATACGGAAGATATACGGTAAGGAGGAGCAGTGGAGCCGTGAGGAGTATGGGAACGATGTGTTCTTTGCTGCTGATACGGGTTGTGTGTGCGTTCAGGGTCAGTGGTTCGGTGTGCGCGGTATTTCGACTGCGCTTGAGAGTGTGCGCGATCCTGCGACGGGGCAGATGAAGAGCCGTCCGATAGGTTTTATCTTGGATTGCGGTAATGATATTGTGCATGAGTTCCGTATCGACGGCGGTCTTGTGAGCTACGATCAGGAGTTGTCTCTGCTTGGTGATTATGTGAAGCGTGCGTCTCTTGAGGGGATGACCGACACGATAACGCGCCTTGCCGGAGATGTGGAAGATATACAAGAACGGCTTACGGGTGTTGAAGACCGGTTCTCTCAGCTTGCGACGATTAACGGTCAGAGCCTGCTTAACGGAGGCGATATAGTGATTGCCGGTGGCGGCGGAGCGGTGAATATTTCGCCTATCCCTGATGCTGACATCGACGAGGTGCTGAAGGAATAGTGATAGTGCCTATAGTGGCTATAGAAACTATAGTAACTATAGAGACTATAAGAGTTATTGAGTTTTATATTAACTAATTTAAAAAAACAGTGAAAAATGGGAAATGTAACTAATTTTCTTGATTATGCGGGTCTGTCACGCTTTTGGGCGGGCGCAAAAGACCAGCTGAAAGATGTGGAAGTAGTGAACGTTCAGTTCAATACGGCGGGTGCGTCGTGGACTGAGGCGGGCTTGCATGCTCGCCTGCTGGATGCTTTGCAGAAGGGTCGTCTTGTGCTTGTGAATGACAGTGTGAACCCTATTGCGGGTTATGTTATACCTGCGAGGGTGTATAATCCTGCGGGTGCTCCGGAGAATGCCACTGAGGCATCGGATATACTTGTGGAATATTCATCACCTGCGTTGACTAATGACACTGTGATACGCCTTGTGGTGCGCAGTGACGACAGTGTGAGCGTGGCGCGGACAGTTGTGAGCAGCAATTATGCGAATACGTCAAGCCTGACGATGGAGTATAACAGCAGTGCCACTGCGCTTGAGTTGAAGCACGGCACACAGGTACTGGCGAGTGTGGATGCGTCGCCGTTCATCAAGGACGGTATGTTAGATGATACCGACACTATAACGGTGAGTGCCGAAGATGACGAACTGCTTGTTGCGGGCTATGCTATAGGCGAAAAGCTTATCAAATTTGTGTGGAAGGGTGTGTACAAGACCGATGAAAACGGTAACATTGTGTATGACGACAAAACCGGCGATCCGATTCCGAAAACGGATTACTTGCGTGTGAGCGATATTGCTGTAGATCCTGAGACGGACAATACCGTTGTGAGCGAGAACATCATCATCGCCGGAGGTCCACTTGCGGATGAAGTAAAGGCGGTGTTTGCGTCATATAAGGACGGTGACGGTAATACTGTAATCCCCAAGGATATGAGTATTCAGGAGGTTCTCACACTGCTTGTGTGCAAGGAGATGTGGCCTACTTCCATAACCACAAGTGATGCTACGCTTAAGAGTACTGTTGCCGCACCTTCTATAGCGATGTCGACCTCTGCGGTGGAAGTGGGGACGAACGTTGCCTACACGGTAACGAACAACAAGAGCGGTTACACAGCGACCCCTCACAAGGCGAGCGGTTTTACTTATGGATGGTCAGCCGCCGACGATAACGTGAAAGACGGCAGCGAGACGAGCAAGCAGGCAGCATTCGGCGATGTGGAAGTGGTGGATGATGTGAGCGTATTGACAGTGACAGCCACAGGCAAGAGTGCCGCCACCAAGAACGGGACGAGTGCGGCAGGCAGTGCTGAGATAAGCGACAGCATTACCGCCGTGGAAGGTTCAAACACAGTGACCGCCAAGGCAACGAGTGCCACCTATAAGGGTGTGTGCGGTGCATTGCCGCAGTATTTCGGTTGCTCGAACACAGGACGCACCAATGACGGAACGAAGAATTACCCGAGTGCCGCCAAGAGCGAGGTGGAGCTTACCAGTACAAGTGTGACAAGCAGCAATGCAAGCAAGAGTTTTACGGCTTATTACAAGTACTTCATGGGTTGCTGTGATGAAACCGAGGTGAGTGCGCTTGACAGTGCCAAGGTGCGTGCGTTGACTTCGAAGACGGGCAACATTACCAAGGATGGAAGTACAACGATAGTGAGTGCATCGGACAAGTGGAGTTCGGACGGTCGCTCAATCGTGATAGCGTGTCCTGCGAAGTATAAGCTTGCGAGCGTAACGGACAGCATGGGCAACGACTATATGGCGAAGTTCAACGTGATCGGAACGGTGCAGGTGAATACAGGCGGTGGCAGTGGAGCAGCTACAGCGTATAATGTGTATATGTATCCTATCACATCGGGAACGGTAATGGACTTGAAGAACATAACGCTTGCCAAGGCGTGATAGAGATGATAGAAGGTGATTAAATACTAACAATTAAAAAACAGATACAATATGGCTGAACAATATTTTGCACCCGACCAGACAAATGTGGGCTGGGGGCTTACGCTGAAGATGGCGGGTAAGCATCCTGCAGTGGCGGAGCGTATATGGAATACTTACAGTGATGCACTTGAGTATGTGAATGATTTTGCGGGTACTGCGACCGACGGTCTTATATTGTCGATTCTGAAAGACAGTGTAGTAGACGGTGTTACCTATAAAGCGGGTGCTTACTTTGTGAAGAAATCGGCAACCGCAGAAGGAGCGAATGACGGCGAGCTTATGCCTACAGGTATGAGTGAGGCAGACCTGACTGCTTTAATCGACAGTAAGATAGAGGGTGCAGTGGCGAGCGGAGAGTTTACATTCGGCTTGAATGCTGACACGATGCAGATAGTGCTTGCGTTGAATGGCGATGTTATAGGCTCGGTGGATGCGTCGGATTTCGTTCTCGATGGTATACTTGACGACGTGGCACTTGCCGAAGCTGACGGCAGCGGTAATGCGGGTACGTTCATGAAGTTCACGTTCAACGCTGCGAGCGGCAAGACACCTATTTACCTGAATGTGGAGAAACTTATCGATATCTACGAACTTGATGCAGGCGAGGTTACGGGCGGAACATACGTGACGCCTACGCTGACTATTTCGGGCAGCGGAACATCGAGCGATCCATGGAAGGTGAATTTGTCTATAAATGACAGTGCGTTGAGCCAAGAGCTCACTGAGCTCTCGGATGCGCTTAATTTGTATGACAGTGCCCTTGGCGATGTGCGTACCGACCTTGAAACTCTCCAAAAACAGGTGGAAGGTATCGTGAATGAGGGCGGTGAAGCGAACACTATAGTCAAGATTACGCTTAACGGTGTGGAGCTTGTCCCGAATGCCGATCGTGTGGTGAACATACCGCTTGCATCGAGCACGGCTGCCGGTGCGATGAGTGCCACCCAGTGTGCGAAGCTTGACGGTATCACAGCCATCACCGATGATGAGATAGATGCCATTCTTGCGGGATAGCGGCTAATGATGCGGATAAGTCCGATGGGCTGATATACAAAGGTGTGCGGTGCTTGGTTGTGCCGCACATCACAAAAAGAGATAATGAATGCGGTGGAGAGCCGCCAAGAAGAATGAAATAAACAATTTTACAGAACGAGGTTATGGCTGAAGAACATAAATATGTGGACGGCGAGGGTGTGCGGAAGTTGAAGGACTATATCGACAAGAAGGCGGAGGGTAAGCAGGATAAGGCGGCTGTTACGGTGGTGGACTGTGGTGGGGAGACGGCGTGCAACTTGGGCGTGGTGTCGATGGACGGTATCGTTAAGATTGAGAACGGCGGTGGTGATTACTATGGTATCTCGGAACTGACGATAGGCGGTTTTACCGGTCATGGCAATTATGTGAACACGACGCATCATGAGGTTCTGATTGAATGGGATTGCGGAGCTGACGATATGACTTTAGTTATGCCTGATACGGCGGTGTTTCATTGGGCTAATGATGAAGTGCCGACGTTTAAGGCGGGGTGGCATTATCAGCTGAGTGTGACTTACTGGGCGGGTACTGTGAGTGTGCGGGATCATTATCTTGCGGTGTGTGTTGGTTTTCCTTGTGAAATTGTGTAAAATTATATTGATGCTATGAACAGAAGAAGATTTTTAGGCGGAGTGAAGAGTGGAGGCGGAGCTTTTGTTCTCCCCGACAAATTGATTCCGGGAGAACTTGGACAGGATGGCGTAGACTTGTTTAAATACTTCTTCGAAAAATGCGGCGGTACATTCCGGGGCGAATATGTGCTGCCTGAACCTTGGATAGTGACGGTATATTTCAGCAATGAAAACGGCTATAGTCAAACTGTAACAATTACTTCTGTGACGGTAGCCTTCGAGCAGGTTAGGTTTTTACTTTTATTTGAAAATTCCGACAATTGGGGAATATGGCTATATGAAGATGGAGAATTACTAACAACTTATGATTAGAGAGATAAGAGTAATGGGAGATATGGGAGACATGTGGATATTGGGAAGTCATGATACGATGAGCTATTTGCGTCCGAGGACTTGGTGGGGACGGCTGTTTGGCTTTGTGGCTCGCTGCCAGAGCAGGACGATAGAGGAGCAGTGGCAAGCGGGTGTGCGATACTTCGACCTGAGGATAGGCTATGACAGCAATTGGTGTGCGGAGTTTCGCCATGGTGCTGTGGTGTATGGCGGTGATTCCCCCGACAGGGTGATGGCGTGGCTTGCGGAGCGGGCGCGAACTGCGGGCGAGCGTGTGTGGGTGCGTGTGCTTCTTGAAAAGGAGCGCGAATCGAGAGTGCCGGGAGCTTGTGTGGATATGTTCCGAGCTGATTGCGAGCGATGGCAGCGGATGTATCCGGAGATTCTGTTGCACTGCGGACGGCGAAAGAGCGATTGGCAGGTGCTGTATGACTTCGGACGAGATGAGCCGAGCATGGAGCAAGCCGTAAGCTCAATGACGTGGAAGAAGTGGGACGACTGGTGTCCATGGATATATGCCCGGCTGATGAATCGCAAGACACTGAATCGCGGCACAGATAAGGAGGTGCTGCTGATGGATTTTGTGTAAATGATAGTGGCTATAGTGACGATAGGAGCTATAGGGCAAATAAGCCAAATATGTGAAATTGTAATATAATAAATGGTGAGTGATGGACTTGAGTGTGATAGGCGAAATATTGACATACGTGGGTACATTCTTAGGAGGCGGTTGGCTATTGTCTTTTTATAAGGCAAAGCCGGAAAAGACACATTTGGAGCTTGACAATGTACGTGAAGCCATGAATATTCAGAAGGAGTTGATTTCATCGCTTGATAAGCGTATAGATAGTTTGAGCAGAGAGATAACGGTGCTGAATCATCGTGTGGATGTGAAACACGAAGTAATATACAGTGCTTACGGGTGCAGGCTGATAAGTGCGCCCGATGATTGTGTTGTGATAAAGCAGTACAATGAGAAGTGCTTGTCGTGCGAGCTTAACGAAGCGTACAGGCATGAAACGACGGAGGATTGAGACATGAGGCGGTTATTGGAGATAGTTGTAATAGTGATTATAACGGCTATAGTGTCTATAGTGTGGGATAGGAGCTATAGGGGTTATGGGACTGAAGATCGTGATACTGTGCGGAAGACGGTGTGGGATACCGTTCGGGTGAGAGTGCCCGGTGTGGCGAGTACTGCGCCGATAGGTTTACGGAGCTATCGGGTGAAACTTCTCGGGCGGATAGCAACGGATAAGGCAGATAAGCCGGATATTGCTGATGGGGTTGCCGGGGCTGATAGTGTGGAAGTGGAACTGCCAATAACGCAAACGGTGTATGAGGACAGCACTTATAGGGCTTGGGTGAGTGGTTTTGATGCGCGACTTGACAGCATAGAGGTGTATCGTCCTATCCGTTATGTGACGATGACGGTAAAAGAGCCACAGAGCCGTTGGAGTTGGGGCTTGCAAATGGGTATGGGGATGACCCCGAAAGGGTTGCAGCCTTATCTCGGGATTGGCGGGGAGTTCAGGTTTTAAGGATAGTGGCAATAGTAACGATTAATAAATCAATAAGGTTATGGAATTGATGTTGGAACGTATTGCGAAGAAGTCGGGTTACACGATAGGGCGGCTGAGTGTGGACGGAAAGTATGTGTGCGATACTCTCGAGGACGCCGTGCGTGAAGTGAAGATAAAGAACAGGACGGCTATTCCCCGGGGTCGCTACAGGGTGGCAATGAGTGTGGTATCGCCGAAATACAGTCAGCCGAAATACAAGTGGGCAAAGAAGTACGGCGGTAGATTGCCGAGGTTGCTTGATGTGCCGGGTTTTGAGGGTATCCTGATTCATGTGGGTAACACGGTGAACGATACGAGCGGTTGCATACTTGTGGGAGCGAACACGGTTGCGGGCGGTCTTACAGGATCGATAAGGGCGTTTGAGGAGCTGATGGACGAATACCTTGTGCCGGCGAGAGACCGCAAGGAAGATATATGGATTGAAATAGGATAAGTTTTTAAGATAATTTTAAGTTATGTAATTGGCAGCTGCGTTGTGAAATGCGGCTGTTTTTTATCGAACTATTTAGACCTGTGTTGGTAATATAAGAAAATGCTTTAATAGTGATGATGTTCCGTGATGATGTGATAAAGCGTTTTATGAGCCTTACCCTGAATTGGTAAGGCTTTTTGTGTGAAAAAATTATTTTTTTACAGAATAATTGGCTTAGAATTTGTATATAATGAATTTATTATATATATTTGTAGTGTCAAAATAAAAAAAGGAGGTGTAAAATGAAATGAGTTACAAAGAAAGATTGATTAGACAAATATTCAGAATGCTATCAACAATCGAAACACCATCTAATCAATCCACAATCCGAAAAATCGAGGGCTTGCTTAACGCTCTCAGAGATTAAGAAAATAAGTTACTAACCTGCCCCCGAGAAATCGGGGGCTAAATTACAAATAAATTATGTATCTCGGAAAACGAAAAATATTAAATCTCGATGAATATGAGAAACGACGCAAAAAATGTATCGAATATAAAGCCGATGCTACGTTTACGGCTTTCTCCGAATTGGAAGATATTATAAATAAATCACAACTTGCCAAGCAATATTTCGAGAAGTCGCAAAGTTGGCTATCTCAACGCATACATGGATGTATGGTTCTTAAAAAGTCTATGGCATTTAAAGAAGAAGAATACCATGAATTAGCTGAAGCATTCCGTCACATCGCCATGCGATTAAACGCACACGCCGATGAGATTGATAACGCCACCATGGAGAGTGCCGACAATATGAGATGATCCCACCGAAAAAGGCGTATGGTTCAAATTATTTGTTTTAATTACACACCAAGAGATACTCAAAAAGTTAGAAAAATTAAATTAATCATGCTCCCCCTCTTTGGAGGGGCATTAAAACATAAGAATATGAAAGATTTGACACAAGAATTAAACGAATTACACGAACTTTTCTTAAAGGGGTCTGAATATGAATCCAAATTTGCGGAAAAATTGGAATATATTAAAGTTTCGTTCACGTCAGATACCGACATTCAACTCATAAATGAGGCTGTCGATAAAATGATGAATACGGTAGAAAGTAACTTGAACGAACTATCGGTGAAAATACAACTTGCGGAAGTTGAAGGCTTTTTAAACTTGGCATATATAGCCAAACACTATTTCGGTAAAACCAAGAACTGGCTGTATCAACGTTTGAACGGCTATCTTGTAAATGGGAAAAAAGCCAAATTCAATGAAGAAGAAATCGAAATTTTCAATCGTGCATTATCGGATATGTCAATGAAATTAGGCTCACTTCGTGTTCACTGAACCGTTGTTTATTAATTACACCCAAGCCCCTTGCTTTGAGCCGAGCAAGGGGCTTTATTTTGTTGTTGAAAAAGGTTGGAAGTTTTTATATTAAGTAACGTTAAAAAAAATAACCTGCATCAGTTGATAGGTTTGATGAGGTAGTTCCACTTCGGAATTGTTTGTGAGAAAACGATCTGCCACAC
>X67_European_Roe__coassemble_249_pt1 | contig 13327 bp, 13 predicted proteins | sample X67_European_Roe__metabat2_low_PE_011 | metagenome-assembled genome bin X67_European_Roe
AGAAACAAAAAAAACCAAAGGGCAGAATGCAAGCGGAAACAAGACTGCCGGCAATAGATTCACACGATGGATTCCACGTTGGCTGAGCCTGCCGCTTATCATTATAGCGGCATTCCTCATCGTCATGATTTTTTACGGCGACAATAGTTACCTGAAAAGCAAAGAATACAGCGAAAAGATTGACGAACTGACAAAAGAGATAAAAGCGAACAGGGATTCTGCCGCGTACTACCGGCGCAAGTCGCACGAACTTTCCACCGACCGCGAGACACTTGAAAAAATAGCCCGCGAACAGTACGGAATGAAACGTGCCAACGAAGACGTGTATATAACGGACATTCCCTAATGTAATATAAGGAACCATATCCAAGAATGAAAACAAACAAACAAAAGACAATAAATTTCCTTTTGGCAACAGGAATGATACTGTTGTTGGTAGCAGCTGTCATGCCATTGATTGGCATGATATTTCCGTGGGTCAAATACGTATATGCCGCAGGCGCAGTAATGACACTTGCAGCACGCATTCTGGAACGTTATAGCGGAAACAATCTGACGTTGCGCCGTCTCTACCGCATCCAGACGGTTTCGGCAATATGCTATTGCGCTTCGGCTGCCGTTTTATGCATTTCATTGGGCAACTATGTATCAGAAAAAGACTGGCTGGCATTCCTTACAGCCGGCGCAGTACTGCAAATTTACTCTTCGCTCCGCATACAAAGCGAGGAAAAGAAGGATGCCGAAAAAAACGACAAAAAACGAGAGGCTCGACATTAAATACACTTTCAGTCGATAAAATGCAGTAATAAAGCACCGTAGAAATGTAAAAAAACGTCATTACGGTGATTTATTCGCAATGATTTACTAATTTTGCGACACAAATACAAAAACGGGCATTTTCATGAAAATGTCTTTACGAATTAGAATTTATTTGAAAATAAGATAATGAAAATATTTAAACATCTGGTTTTGGCAGCCGTTGTTCTCACATGCACCATCGGGGCTGCTGCACAAGGTAACACCACAAGTCCGTACTCCATGTTCGGATATGGAATACTTAACGACTACGCCACCAGCTCGCAACGCGCAATGGGAGGCGTAGGCTATGCTATGAATGGCGGCAGACAAATAAACGTGATGAACCCCGCTTCATACGCAGCAATAGACTCACTGACATTCCTTTGGGATGCAGGAATAGATATAAGTATGCTAAGGACAACCGAGGGAGACAGGAAAGCTAAAAGCACCGGCGGTGGAGTGGATTACCTGACCATGCAATTCCCCATAACCAAGAACCTCGGCGCAAGCATCGGAATGTTGCCATTCTCATCGGTAGGATATGAATTTGCATCTGAAATAAATAACGGTAGCGAAGCAAGAGCAGGAGGAGGAGGATTAAACGTCCTATATGCCGGCGCAGCATATAAAATACTCGACAATTTATCGGTGGGCGTAAACGTAGGTTACTTGTTCGGAACAAACGTATATGACGCTTACGTATACAGCGATTATGGCACAACATTGTTTGAACGTGTGATACAAGTGCGTTCATGGGACTTGAAAATAGGAGCACTATACACCTATGAAATAGACCAAAAACATAGTGCAACCGTAGGTTTCACGTTTACTCCTAAGAAATCACTGCAAGGACACACATGGGGAGCTTACTACGACATGACTAATGACGAGCAAGTAGACACCATAGGCTACACAAGCCTTAACGGCAAGAATTACACTCCTATGAGCTTTGGATTAGGATTGAGCTATGAATTTGACAAAAAGTTATATGCCGAAGTGGACTTAACCTATCAGAACTGGAAAGATGCAAAATTTGCCAAAGTGGAAGGTTTTGACAACAACGATGGCAATCTCACTTTTGACAACCGCTGGAAAGTGGCAGCCGGCGTACAATACACGCCACAACAGCGCGGTGGATTCTTCCGTCGTGTCAACTACCGCATAGGAGCATATTGCAACCACGACTATGTAAACGTACGCGGAAACAATGTACGCGAATACGGATTGACATGCGGTCTCGGTCTTCCTGCTCCGGGTAGCAAGACAGTAATCAACCTCGGTTTTGAATACAAGCATCGCACAAGTTCACCCATCAATTACATTACCGAAAATTATTTCAATATCACGCTTGGTGTGAACTTCAATCAAATGTGGTTCTGGAAAAGCAAGATTGATTAAACATACATTTGTATAAGAGCAGAAACATATTATTCTTACTGATAGCAGTCCTTGTCGTTATAGGCTGCAAGGACGAGGTGAAAAATGTAACGGCTCATTCTACCGACCCCGAACAGACACCTACCATACTCACGACCGAAATCACCACTTTAGTGAGCGATTCCGGCGTGACGAAATATCGTGTCACTTCGGAAAGATGGGACATCTACGACGAGAGCAAAACACCACATTGGAAATTCCCCAAAGGTCTGTATTTAGAGCAATTCGACACTGCCCTTACAGTCGTGTCTACATTCCGTTGCGATAGTGCCACTTACCTTAAAAACACCAAGCTTTGGCGCTTTATGGGGAACGTACGTTCTACTAACATCAGGAAAGAACTTATACTGACAAACGAACTTTATTGGAATCAAAACGACAAGAAAGTCTATTCCGACTCATTCATCCATATCGAACGACCCGACAGAGTTCTTGAGGGTTTCGGCTTTACATCCAACGAACAACTCACCACCTATAAGCTTAAACGCCCAATGGGAATATTCCCGGTAGATGAAGACAGCCGTAAACCCGTAGCAGAAAGGAACGACAGCACAATTGCCGGCGAAGAAAAACAGCAAGAAAAAGATTTTTCCGAATAACTATGGAAACAGCCGTAATGACATTATCTATTATGACAATCATATCGATGATTTTCTCCGCATTCTTCTCCGGAATGGAAATCGCATTCGTGTCCTCTAATAGTGTACGTATAAAAATAGATGTAGAGAAAGAAGGGTTTATTAACAGGATAATAAGCCTGTTCTACCGTCATAAGGAAATGTTCATCACCACAATGTTAGTGGGAAACAACATCATGCTTGTAATATACGGTATGGGTATGGCAGGATTGCTCGACCCATATTTAAAAGACATTTTCGACGGAAACGAAGCTATTGTGCTTATAGCACAAACAATAATCTCCACAGGTATAATATTGATTACAGGAGAGTTCTTCCCGAAAACTATTTTCCGCATCAACCCAAATAGTTCACTACGCACTTTTTCTTTACCGTTATACATTATATATATAGTATTATACCCCATTACATGGTTCTCCACAAAACTATCGGGCTTGCTCATGAGGATTTTCAAGATTAAAATCGACGAGCAGCGTTTCGGCGCAATCACTGTGGGAGAACTTGATGCCTATCTGCAAGAGAACATAGAGACCCATGAAGAAGAGAACAAAGAAGTTGAAAGAGAAGTGAAAATCTTTCAGAACGCATTGGACTTCTCCGATACGCACCTTCGCGATTGCATGGTACCGCGCAACGAAATGGTGGCGGTGAACATCGACACTACCGATAGAGACACATTATGCGAATTATTCACCAAAAGCGGTTTTTCAAAAATCATAGTTTACCACGATGACATCGACAATGTTTTAGGATACTTGCACGTGAGCGAATTGTTCTCAACCGAGAACAACTGGAAAAAGTGCATCAAACCTGTGCTGTTTGCACCAGAAACAATGCTTGCCAACAAGATGATGCAAAACCTGCTTAAACAGAAACGCAGCGTAGCCATCGTTGTTGACGAATTCGGCGGAACAGCAGGACTTGTCACTCTGGAAGACCTTGTGGAGGAAATCTTCGGCGAAATTGAGGATGAACACGACCACACTCGTCTCGTTGCACACGAAATAGAAGACGGTGTATATGAATTTTCAGGCAGAATGGAAATTGAAGAGATAAACGAACATTATCCCATCGAAATACCTGAGAATGATGATTATCAAACACTCGCCGGATATTTACTCTATCATCTTGAAGCTATTCCCAAAGTCAATGAAACATTTACCATCAACGAATACACTTTCACAGTCACAAAAATGGAAGGAGCAAGAATAGACCTAATACGCATAACCACACCACGAGATTAAGCCCTACACCACCTCACTGAATACATAAACCCTTCTTCACAGGGCAACTTATGGGCAACCGCAATGAAAATGTAAAGAAAAATATTGATTTATAGTTGGAATTCCGCATAAAAGTATTATCTTTGCACTCACAAACTCCGAGCGAAGAGTTTTTTTACAAAAAATAATTTGGTGCGTTAGTTCAGTTGGTTAGAATATCTGCCTGTCACGCAGGGGGTCACGGGTTCGAGTCCCGTACGCACCGCAATAGCATTGAAGACCTCTTTTCAATGCTATTTTTTTATTTTCCCACAAGAATATCAGTCCATTTTAGTTCGTATCGTTTCTTAGCAGCAGTATTTTTCACTTATTCACACCGACGCTATATTTCACACGGAATATAGGAAATTCAAAAAATTCTCGCTTACTTTGCATTGGCTTTAATATTCTCTTATACTATGGCAGGCAAGCAAACATTGACACAGGAACAGAAACTGACGCAACGGCTTTCTCCGTTGCAATTGCAACTTGTTCCCTTGCTACAGATGAACAGCCTTGAAATAGAAGAAAAAGTACGCAGCGAACTCGATGACAACCCTGCTCTGGACGTCAACGAGGAAACAGTAAATAACGAGCTGAACAAAGACGAGGAAGGGGAAACCTTCAATGAAACATCAGAGGACATACAGCAAGCAGACTACCGCGATGAGGATGATATTCCTTATTATCGCACAAGTATATCCAACCGCAGTGCCGATGATGAAACGCCTAATGCGATTATCATTTCCGAGAGTTCTCTTGTAGACTATCTCATGGAGCAGATTCATGAGCGCAATCTCAATGAGACACAACTGCAGATAGCAGAATACATTATAGGAAACATTGATGACAACGGATACTTATCTCGTTCTCTTGCAGCGATTACCGACGACCTCGTTTTTCAAACCGGACTTGATGTCCCCGAAGAAGAAGTAGAGGAGGTTCTGCATGTAGTTCAAGATCTTGAGCCGGCAGGCGTAGGCGCACAAGATCTGCAGGATTGCCTGTTATTGCAGCTCAAGAGAAAAAAAGGTAACCGAGTGAGCGAATTATCCTACCATGTCATTAAAGAACTGTTCGATGAGTTCTCAAAAAAACATTATGACAAAATAATGTCATCTCTCGGCATTGACGATGACATGATGAAAGCCATCATAGCCGACATACGCACCCTCACGCCAAAGCCCGGAAATGCAATCACAGGAATAGCCGATGAGTCCCATGCACAACAAATTATTCCCGACTTCAACGTGGAAGTTGACGGCGAAAACATTATGCTCACGTTGCTCAACAATATACCGGAGTTGCAAATAGCCGAGAGCTATTCAACTTTATACAATGCTTTTTCAAAGCGTAAACCTGTGTCAAGACAAGAAATAGAGACAGCCGCAGCAGTCAAGATTAATTATGAGAAAGCCAATGATTTCATAAAGGTTTTGCGACATAGACAGGAAACACTATTCCGTACAATGCGAAGCATAACCATAAGGCAACGGGATTTCTTCCTAAGCGGCGATGAAACCAGAATACGCCCGATGATATTGAAGGATATTGCCGAAGACACGGGATATGATTTATCGGTGATTTCACGAGCTACAGCAAACAAGTACGTCACCACACAATGGGGCGTCTATCCTCTCAAATTCTTTTTCAATGAAGGTCTTCAGCACGAAAGTGGAGAAGAGGTTTCCTCGCGAGAGATAATAACGATTCTGAAAACCATCATAGACAGCGAGAACAAATCCCGCCCATATTCCGATGAACAGCTTTGCTCTATTCTTAAGAAAAAAGGCTACGAAATAGCGAGGCGCACAATAGCCAAATACAGGGAAAAACTTTCTATTCCTGTTGCACGTTTACGCAAAGAAATCTAACTTTGTATCAGAAAACAGCAAACTGCATTTTCAGCATTGTCCAACAATGAAACAAACGAATATGTTATGATTCAGCACCTGACAAGATTTTTGGCAAATGTACTCAGTCCGTTGCTCACTCCGACTTATGGCGTATTCCTCGCTTTATGGGTATCGGTGATTTGTTACCTGCCACTTGGCACTCGTTTGGCAGTACTGCTTGTAATCTTCGGCATTACATGCGTTTTCCCTATGGTATTCATAGGCATTCTTCATAATTTCAAGGTTATAGAGGACCGCAGTCTCGACAACAGGAAAGAGCGTTTGTTTCCATACTTGGCGACAACCGCATGCTACATAGCGGCTGCCTTTTACCTCAACAGCGTACATGCACCTGCATGGATTCTCGGTTTTATGGTAGGCGGAGCTGTTACATGCGTAATTTCTCTTCTTATCAATTTCCTATGGAAAATAAGTGCGCATACTGCCGGTCTCGGTGGGCTTATAGCTCTTTTGTTCTGTATTCATACCAATGGATTGGAAGCATTCAATATATTTTGGCTGATATGCCTCACTATCATCATCGCCGGAGTAGTGGGAACGATAAGATTGTATCAAGGAAAGCACACATTCATGCAAGTCCTTGCCGGATTTCTCAACGGTTACATCTGTGTCAACACCCTAATCCGTATTTTATCTTGAAAACAAATATAAATTATCATAGCAATGAAACCTTTAGTAAGTATTATAATGGGCAGTACAAGCGATCTACCTATACTTGAAAAGACCGCCAAGATGCTCGATGAAATGGAAATCCCATTTGAAATGAACGCTTTGAGCGCACACCGCACTCCGGCTGAAGTGGAAACATTTGCTCGGGGAGCCGAGGCTCGCGGAATCAAAGTAATTATAGCAGCTGCCGGAATGGCGGCTCATCTGCCGGGAGTTATTGCGGCTATGACACCGCTACCCGTAATCGGATTACCCATAAATTCCACTCTCGACGGAATGGACGCATTGCTTGCCATAGTGCAGATGCCTCCGGGAATACCGGTAGCAACCGTAGGTATCAATGCCGGACAAAATGCGGCAATCCTCGCAATACAAATACTTGCACTCAGCGATGACGCTCTTGCAAGAAAATTTGCAACATTCAAGGAATCACTCGCTCAAAAAATCGTAAAAGCTAATGACGACTTGAAGAACGTGGAATATAAATTCAAGACCAACTGATGAACTATTCACGACGTAAAACATCAACCGTAAACATAGGAGGCGTAAAACTTGGCAGCGATTATCCCATAAGATTGCAGTCCATGACATCAACCTCCACGATGGACACAGAAGGCAGTGTGGCACAATGTCGTCGAATATGCGATGCCGGAGCCGATATTGTACGTCTCACTGCACAAGGAGTGAGAGAAGCCGAAAACATAGGTATCATACGTAAAGCCATTCGCAAATCGGGATATACTGCGCCTTTGGTAGCTGATATACACTTCAATCCTCGGGCGGCATTCGCTGCCGCCGAAGTTACCGACAAGGTGCGAATAAATCCGGGAAACTTCGTTGATGTGGCACGCACATTTAAGAAACTGCACTTTACGGAAGAAGAATACGCACGTGAAATAACGAAAATACACGATGCACTTGTTCCATTTATTGCATTATGCAAGAAACATAGGACTGCGGTACGCTTGGGCGTGAATCACGGCAGCTTGAGTGACCGCATAATGAGTCGATACGGTGACACTCCGGCTGGAATGGTAGAATCGGCAATGGAATTTTTGCGCGTATTCGTTGCTGAAAATTTCAACGACGTGGTTATTTCCATCAAGTCATCCAATACCGTGGTTATGGTTCAAACGGTGCGTATGCTCGTTCAAGCAATGGATGCAGAAGATATGCACTTCCCTCTGCACCTCGGTGTGACCGAAGCCGGCGACGGTGAAGACGGACGCATTAAGTCGGCTGTAGGTATCGGCACGTTGCTATCCGAGGGTATTGGCGACACCATTAGGGTATCTCTAAGTGAAGACCCGGAACTGGAAGTTCCCGTAGCAAAAAAACTGGCAGACTACATTACTTCTAAAGCTGAAATGGGTTCTATTCCCGACTGCATAGAGCAGAAACATGAACCTATCGAACCTCAACGACGCAAATCAACAAAAACAGGAGAAAACATAGGCGGTGAGAACAAACCTGTTGTTATAGCATCGGCATTGCCAAGCCAAATAACAGGCAGATATATTCCCGACTACTTCTATTCCGCCGACGGAACTACAGAAGACGAAAACAACCGATATATTGTACCAGCCGACAAATACAATCCGTCAAAGGTTAACACATCCCCTATTTTCGACATTACCGAGAAAAAGGATATTCTATCTTGCCAAGCTCCACTGAAATGGTTGTCGGTCTCAACCGATACCCCCATCGAGGAACTTTCTTTTTTGAAAGACGACAATAACATTGTTGTTATTGCAATTCCTTCACACGGCAATGTGAGCGGTTGCCAAGAGAACTTCATCAAGAAACTCGATAACGCAGGCATCACATCTCCGATCATTCTGCACAATACATATCAGGACAACGACAACGAATGGATTCAAGTGAAAGCAGGAGTCGACTTTGGCACAATGTTGCTTAACGGATACCGAGATGGGATATGGCTTGAATGCCCGGAATACAAAAGCATTGAAGATATTACACGCTATGAGTTCGGCATTTTGCAAGCTGCACGATTACGCACCACAAAAACGGAATATATATCTTGCCCGAGTTGCGGACGCACACTATTTGACTTGCAAAAGACGGTGCAAGAAGTCAAAGCCGCCACATCGCATCTCACACACTTGAAAATAGGTATAATGGGATGTATCGTGAACGGACCGGGTGAAATGGCTGATGCCGATTACGGATATGTGGGAGCGGCAGCCAATAAGATAAGTCTATATAAAAACAAGGAATGTGTGGAAAAGAACATACCACAAGAGAACGCCATACCTAAGTTAATAGAACTTATCAAAGCCAACGGAGACTGGGTTGAACCCTAAATTCTTTCTATTATGGAAACGCTACAGAACGATTTTATCAAGATAAAGGTAAACAATCTCGGTGCGGAACTTTCAAGCATCGTAAAGCTTGATACAGGAGAAGAAATACTCTGGCAAGGCGACCCGACCTACTGGAAACGACGTTCACCGGTACTCTTCCCCATAGTGGGAAGCGTGTGGAACAATCGCTACAACTATGACGGCATGTGTTACGAAATGAGCCAGCACGGATTTGCCCGCGATATGAACTTTGCCTTAATCGACTGCTCCGATAGCAAACTGCTTTTTGAATTGCGTTCCGATGACAACACAAAAAAGCTGTATCCGGCACACTTCATCCTGCAAATCGGATATGAAATCACCGGAAATACAATCATAGTTACTTGGCGCGTAGTCAACAGCGGAAAGAAAGACATGCATTTTCAGATTGGAGCGCATCCGGCTTTCAATTACAAAGGCTTTAATCCCGATGCCGAAGTACAAGCATACTTCAGTCTGTTGCCGGTTGACAGTTCTTACCGCCTTTCCACAATAACCGAGAAAGGTTGCATCGGAGACAAATTCACCGAGATAAAATATGACGAATACTGCATCATACCTATCACCAAAAGCACTTTCAATAACGACGCTCTGATTTTGGAGGATTCTCAAACCGGTAACATAACCTTGCTCGATGCTTGTAAATCACCCTACATCAAGCTTGTTTTTGACGCTCCTGTTGTGGGACTATGGTCTCCCGCCAAGGACTGTTATGCTCCATTCGTTTGCATAGAACCGTGGTATGGGCGTTGTGACAAGGTGGGATATAACGGAGAATTTGCCGAAAGGGATTGGATGTTGCACTTGAAAGCTGATGAATCTTTCAAGACATCTTACAGTATTGAAATATTTTAGGCAAGGAGCGCAATATCCACTTAGACTAAGTCATACAAGAGCCTGTTTTCACCATATTTTGGCACTTAAATTCCATTGTTCCCGAAAAAAACGGGGCATTTGCTTTTTTATTAACTTCTAAACTATTACTTTTGCATGTCAATTTATAAAATGTGAATAATATAGTGATTTTAAAATAATATGGCTAAAAAAGTAAACGAAACTCGTACCTCAATCGAAGAATTGAACGAATCCTTGTCAGGAATCGAAAAGAAAGTTGAAGACAACAAGAAAATGATAGTTTGGGTAGTAGCCGGAATCGTTGCTATCGCAGTGATAATCTTAGGCTATGTATACCTGATACAGAACCCAAGCATGGAGAAAGCAAAAGAAGAAATAGCTAAGGCTGATGCCGACTATACTTTGGGACAAGACTCTATCGCTCTTGATGCATATAAGGCTGTTGCCGACAATTACAGCAACGATGCTGCCAACCGTGCCGGTCTTAATGCAGCCATCATCCTTTACCAACAAGGTAAATACGAAGAAGCTGTTGACTATATCAATAAATTTGACGCTGCCGGCACTATCGTGGGACCGGCATCTCAATCTCTTCTTGGCGACTGCTACGTGAACTTGAAAAAATATGACGATGCAGTAAGCGCATTCGATAAAGCTATTTCTCTTGCCGAAGACAACGAACTTTATACTCCGCTTTTCATCTTGAAGAAAGCTACAGTTCTTCGCGAGCAACAAAAGTACGCTGAAGAAGCCGACCTGCTTCAAACAATCAAGGACAAATATCCTAACTTCATCATGAGTTATCAAGTAGACGTTGACAAATACATCGAAAGAGCTAAAGCACAAGCAGGAAAATAATATTCCTACGCACAAAAAACAACCTAAAATATAAGTCTATTGCAAAAGCAGCTTGCCGTTTCAGCAAGTTGCTTTTTATTATAAGTTGTTTTTAGTCTCTGTAGTTACAGAAGGTATTGAACTTCCTTAAAATGTTATTCGGTGTTTACTTGGTTCTTATTTCAGATTCTTTGTTTTTTGAAACCTGAATAATTTTTTCAAGAAAATTTCAAACATATTCTTATTCTAATTAGGTAAAAAGTATCATGATGTTTCACTATCTTTGTAAATTAATAACAACAAAAGACTTTCACTCATGAAACAATATCTTGACCTGCTGCATCGAGTAATGGAAGAAGGCACGCTGAAGAGCGACCGAACCGGCACAGGCACAAAAAGCGTATTCGGGCATCAGATGCGCTTTAATCTTGCCGACGGATTCCCGTGTCTCACCACAAAGAAACTGCACCTTAAATCCATCATATATGAACTTCTATGGTTCTTGAAAGGTGATACCAATGTGCGTTACCTACAAGAAAACGGAGTAAGAATATGGAACGAATGGGCTGATGAAAACGGTGATTTGGGACCTGTATACGGTCATCAATGGCGCTCATGGCCCGATGGTAAAGGTGGTGTTATCGACCAGATAGCTCAAGCCGTGGATTTGATAAAAAACAATCCGGACTCACGGCGCATTATGGTAAGCGCTTGGAATGTTGCAGATGTTCCATCGATGAAACTGCCTCCATGCCATGCTTTATTCCAATTCTACGTGGCAGACGGAAAACTCAGCCTGCAACTATATCAGCGCAGTGCCGATATTTTCCTTGGCGTACCATTCAACATTGCCTCATACGCACTTCTGTTGATGATGATGGCACAAGTGACCGGACTTGAACCCGGGGAATTTGTTCATACACTGGGCGATGCACACATTTACACCAACCATTTCGACCAAGTAAGGGAACAAATGAGCCGTGAACCACGACAATTGCCAAAAATGGTGATAAATCCCGAAGTTAAAGACCTGTTCGAGTTCAAATACGAAGATTTCACATTAACAGATTATGACCCGCATCCTCACATAAAAGGTGTTGTAGCAGTATAATATTATGACTTTATCAGCAATAGTGGTTATAGCCGAAAATGGAGCTATAGGCAAGAATGGAGACCTGCTCTGTCATCTTCCTGCCGACCTGAAACACTTTAAGGAAATCACAATGGGGCATACCATAATAATGGGTCGCCGCACATGGGAATCATTGCCCAAAGGAGCTTTGCCGGGTAGGAAAAATGTAGTAATTACCCGCAACACCGATTTCATCGCTGAGGGAGCTGACGTGTACCACTCGTTGGAAGAGGCTCTGCAAGCTACAGCAGAAGACGAAGATCGGTTCATCATTGGCGGAGGTATGCTTTATACCGAAGCGTTTCCGCTCACCGATGTTTTACACCTCACATTACTGCATGCATCGTTTCCCGACGCCGACACATTCTTCCCTGCTTTTAACGGCGATGAATGGGAAGAGATTTCTCGTGAAGATTATGAAGCCGATGAGCGGAATCCCTACGCATACAGTTTTGTCACATTAAGACGGCGTTGAGCCGGCTTTTGCCGCCGATTCACGTTTTACCTGCACCTTACGTTTCGTTACGGATTTCGTAAGGTGTGGTTTTGTTTTTATCAGATTGCTCACATACACCGTAAAGAGGGGTAGCATTGTCATACCGAGAAAACCAAGGAACACATATATCACTTTACCCACAGTCGTAGCAGGAACGACAGGCGAACCGAGTGTTGTCACATTCATAAATGCGCACCACACTACAAGCGGAAAACTTGTCACATTAGCATTCACTCCATATTCTACCTTATAGAATATAAGACTTGCGAAATATATACCCGCAAGAAGCACTACCAGATAAGCAGTAAACAAGCTGTTCAACCTGTTTTTGGACAGATAGCCGACAACTACAGCAAGAGCAAATGCACTACGCACAAGGGGAATGAACCGTACGTAAGTATATGCCTCCTCACTCATAACGACACCCGATGCATGAATAATATTCAAATAAGGAATCGATACCAAGAAGAAAAAAAGATTACGCCACAAGAATCGCCACTTGTGTGAAGCAATACACCAATCGACAAACAATGATGCAAGAAACACAATGCACACAAACAACTGGAACGACAAGTAACGCCCAGCATTCACTAAAGCAATGCCATTAAGAATGTCGTAAGACACGTACACGATAAGTAGCAACGATACAACGATAACCGCACCATGCAACAGTCCGGCAGCTGAACACAACCATTTAGGGATATTCTTTTCCATACTACACAATTACTTTTAATAATCTAATAACACGTGGTAATTATCAAAAGTTTTTCATAAAAGACCTTCCTAATGAAACCTAAGTCCCCTTTCTATTTAATAACAGCAATTCGCTGCCTAAGTTTTCATGCATAAAAAAATCCCTAATTTTGTTTATTAGGGATTTTTTGTCACAAAAGTTTGAGAAAAATTTGGCTTTATTTACAAAAA
>X67_European_Roe__coassemble_252_pt1 | contig 13249 bp, 8 predicted proteins | sample X67_European_Roe__metabat2_low_PE_011 | metagenome-assembled genome bin X67_European_Roe
CACTAAAGCAATAGGGTGGCGTGTTCCCAGCGGAGCCGAAGCCGAGGTGCGTGTCAAGTCGATTGTGTCATCATCGTTTTTCTTTTCTTCAAAAGCTGCTCGCAACGAATTGATTGTGTCGGTGGCAAAATTCTTTAGTACGTTAAGTTTTTGACCGATTTCCTTTTTCAGTTCGTTAGGAACATTACGGAAATCGTTGAATAACGCCGGTATTTCACCTTTTTTGCTCAAATACTTGATGCGAAGTGCCTCCAATTCTTCGGCATTTGCAGCTTTTAAAGATTTTATCTCTTCTGTGAGTTTCTCGATTTTTTCTAACATTGTGATTGCAAGTAAAAATTTCAATGGCGCAAAGTTAACAAAAAAAATGTATCTTTGCCACATGGACGCAAATGAATTTGTCGAAAGAGTTAAGTATTATGCCAAAGTTAACGGATTGGCTGCTGCAGGCGATACGGTGACAGTTGCATTGAGTGGTGGCGCCGACTCTGTTGCTTTACTGCGAGTGCTATTGTCGATTGGAGTAAATTGTCGTGCTTTGCATTGTAATTTCGGTCTGCGTGGAGAGGAGGCTGATAGGGATGAGGCTTTTACAAAGCATTTGTGTGCATCGTTAAATGTTCCGCTAAAGATAAAGCATTTCAATGTGTATGAATATGAGCGGGAACATAAGGTATCGACCGAGATGGCTTGCCGTGAATTGCGTTATGCATGGTTTGAGGAAGAGCGTATCAGTATAGGAGCAAAGTGTATAGCAGTGGCGCATCATCATGACGATAATGTAGAGACTTTTTTCTTGAATTTATTGCGCGGTTCGGGCATTAATGGGCTTGCCGGAATAAAACCTCGCAACGGATATATAGTGCGTCCATTACTTTGTGTTACGCGTGAAGATATAGAGACTTATTTGCGTTCTTGCAATCAAAACTATGTGGTAGATAGTACCAATTGTGAGAATGATTTTAAACGTAACAAAATACGTAATGTGCTTATCCCTGCAATAAATGAACTGTTCCCTGATTTCAGTGCCGGAATGTCGCGTACATTACAAAATCTTCAGGGGTGTAATGCTCTCTATAAGGTGAAGGTGAATGAGTTAAGGAAGAACTATTGCTCTTTTGAGCGAGATATTTCGGTCGTTGATTTATCATTGATGAATGACTTGGAACGTGAAGCCAGAGTTACGGCTCTCTATGAGATATTAAGGCTTTTTCGTTTTAATTCGGAGCAGACTTATGGCATATATGCTGCTTGCATGGATGAGAAAGCATTGGGGAAACGGTTTTTATCTCAAAGCCATGAGGCGGTTATCGGAAGGGGCAGGATAGAGATTTTCTCGCTTGAAAAAACTGCTGAAACAGAGACTGAAATGGATGTAGTTCTTTTGAAAATGCTGGAAAAGCCGGAAACGAATTCAATGATTGCGGTGCGCAGGGTGGTGAAAGAGACTGATGAGAATGGGCGAATATCAGGTGTGGATGGGAAAAATACCATAGCTTTGAGTGAGCGTATTTTGAGTGATTATCCTGTGTTGACTTTAAGAAAATGGGTGAGAGGGGATAGGATACAACCGTATGGTATGAAAGGTTCAAAATTGGTAAGTGACCTGTTTGCCGATGCAAAATACTCTGAAAGACAGAAACGCGAGGCGTGGTTGCTATGTGCAGGTGATGATGTAATATGGATACCGGGACTCAGAGCATCGGGAAAATATAGTGTAAAAGGGTTTGAAACAACGTATATAGAATTAGCAGTGTTAAAAAAATGTGAATCGGGGGGGTAAAACCTAAACATTATAGAAGATAAGCATAATTATGTTCGTATATTTGCAATAATTAATGAAATAACGACGAAGAACATCGGATATTAAAATTTATTAGGAATTTCTTATATTAACTCGCATGATTAATCATGCAATTTAAACAATATTATATAAAATGAATAAAAGTGTTTTGAGCGTACTTGTGGTATCTTTATTTTGCGGTGCGCCTGCTTGTATGTTTGCGCAGGAATTGCTGCCGGCAGACAGCTTGATGAAAGTTAGGAACAGACAGCCGTTTGTTGAAGCGCAGAATAATCTTTATTTTGTGTGCGGAGCTAATCAAAAGGGTGAATTATACACCTATTCCGGTGCTCAGTTTGAATTCTTTAAGCCGGTAAAATGGACGTTGACGCCGTTGTTGACAGGTGAAGTCCTTTACTGTGATGATAAAAGAGTGAAATTGTGGAATCCGTATAAGAAAGAAGAGATTGGCGAGTTCTTCAAAACCAAGGAGAAGAACCAAATAGAGAAATTAGCGTATTCGCCGGATGGAACTTATGTTCTTGTATATACAAAGGACAAAAATTTAAATAAGGTGGTTACCGATCAGAAAGTTAAGAATAAACTTAAATGGTCGGTTCAATTAGCCGGAACTCCAAGCAAAATTTTGCTTAACAAGCAGGCAAATGTTGCTTTGATGCTTGAGGGCGATAAAGTTGAAATTTTCAATGTGGAAAGGGGTGCAAGCCGTAAAGTGTTGAACTTCGGTCAGCAAGCTATCGATATAGACTTCTCCGATAATTATCGTGAATTTGCGGTATTACTCGCCGATGGGAGCGTGAAGACTTTCAGCGCTAACGATTTGAAGGAAAAGAAATCCTATGCACCTATTCGCGGCGCATTAAATTGTCGTTATTTCACTCAGGGTAAATATTTGATAGTTAACGCAGGAGAAAAGTTTGAAATGCTTAACTTGCTTACGTCAAAGATTGATTACATCATAGGGGTGGACGGAAAGGATTTGCTGGCATTGGATTTGTTGCAAAACTCTAAAAACAAGGATGAATTGTTCCTTGTTAAATCCGATTACTTCGGCGTATATCCTATGTATGACATAGAGCGTTATCATACAATGGATATGAATGTAGCACTTGGCTTGGCTCTGAATGAGTGGGCGGGAAAACGCAATGATGAAACAGAAGATGAATATCGCAAGCGCGTAACAGATGAAAACCGTGCTAATGTTGCGTTACAGTTAGAGTATGACATCGTTTCTCAAATGGCGGGAAACAGAATTAATGAATCCGGTGCAAGATTCGGTAACTATGTGGATAAGAACCAGTCTCTTGTTGTCGATTTTGACAATATGCCGTCTATTTATTTGAATATTCCGTCGGCTGACTTGAACGATTTGAACAGCATTAATGATATCGAGTTCTTCAATACGATTTATGGTCTTGATGCTGAAGACAAATTTGAAGTAATCTATACCGAAGCTCGTAATAAGCATACCGGCAAGGTGTATATGTATGACAATCGCAGTCGTGAGAAAATCACATTTGAGCAGAGCGATTTCGTTCCTATGGAAGTTATACAGCTTGCCAACTTGGAGGCAGCTAAGCTTGAGACGATGAAACAAGAAATCCTTGAACAGGCTAAGACTGAGAATTTGTTGACTGACCATACTCACATCACGGTAAGTACTGAAGTAGAGGAGGATTATGATGCCGATGGTAACAAGATATTGAATTATAACGTTAATTATCAGTATCAGGTTGAAGAGGAATTCAGTGAACGCGACGATTTCAAGGCAGGTAAGTATGTGGCATCGGAGTCAAATGCGGCAAGTCAAATGCTGAATATCGTGGAAAAATCAATGAAGGAAGATTTTGCCAAGTATTTGAACGATTGCAGCAAGGTGGTCATCAACGTGACCGGTTCTGCTGATGCTACACCGATACGCGGTAAATTGAGATATAATGGTGAGTATGGTGAAATAGAAAACCAACTTGCTACTCAAGACGGTGAATTGACAACAATGACCGTAACCAAGTCAAAGGGCATAACTTCAAATGAAGAATTGGCATTGGTTCGTGCGATAGGTGTCGGTGATTATTTGAATAAAGGTTCATTTAACAATTCTGCATCTCCTGTTGAATATAAGTATAATGTGGAAGTTTCCAAGGAGAAAGGCAGCGCGTTCCGTCGTATCAAGGTATCGTTGAAGTTCGTTGATACATTTAAGGAACAAATGAATAAAAAATAAGAAATGCTAATATTGACTTATTTATTAGCAAGAGTGTGTTGCTGTAAATAAGATTGTTATGATGATAAAAATCTTTTCCGGAAGTCGGGACAAATACTCTCACCTGACATCCGGAAAAGATATTCATTAATGAAAATAGGAAGCAGCTCGATAATTATTGAATAAATAAACTAAGTTCGGACGAAAAGGGTATCGGGTTATTGAGCGGTTTATAAAAGAATTGAAAATACATAATAAATTTAAGATGAAAAAAGTACGTGTCTACAGCTTGTTAATATTATTGCTCATGGCAAGCATGGCAGTAATGGATGCTCAGCACCTCGCTAAGAAAAACGGTTCGACAGGTTTCGACTATGCAGAAAAAGAGCATACGGAAGATACAGTGAAGATTATCCCTAAGTCAAAATCGGAAATTGCCGACAGCCTGTATGTAAAATATAATGCGTTTTTATCACAAGGAACTGCATGTGATTCAGCTGCTATGTACAATGCACTCAGCGAATGTTATTCAGGTTATTTTGACGTGCTTGGTGACACTTCAGAGATTGCAGGGCTTAACAATGTTAAAGAGAGACTAAGGTCATTGCATCTTAAATTGTATGAGGGAGGAGTGTACTTCAGTATGAATAAAAACGTAGCTAAATCGGCTGAATTGTTGGAAAAATATGTGATGATGCCTAAGTCTTCTTTTTTTAAGGATGAAGTATTCTCTTTTCCGTCAAATTATTCCGATTTGGTGTATTTTGTAGCAGCCGATAAATATAACGCAAAAGATTTCAAGACGGCGATAACATTGTTCAATGATTATCTGAACATGAATAACAACGAAAAATATGAACAGACAGTATTTTTCTATTTGAGTAAATGTTACGGATATACCGGGCATGACAACTACCGTATTTACACATTGATGAACGGTGTTCAAAAATACCCTAAAGATGTAAGACTCTATAAGGAAATAATAGAGCATCATATCAAGACTCGCAATGCCATTCAGGCAGAGTATTATATGATAACGTATGAAACTCTCGGAGTGAACCGATATGAGATTCTCGATATTAAGGCGAGAATAGCCGAATTAAAGGAAGATTTTCATTCGTGCATGCTGTTGAGCGAGCAGTTGTATAATATTGACGAGAATAATATCAGCGGCATTACTTTGTACGGGCGTTCTTGTTACAACTATGTTGTGGATGAAATGAAGAATGGAAAGCGAGATGTACGAGGTAATCCTATGCCGGAACTAATTCCATATTTGGAAAATGCTGCGCAGATGTTTGAACTGGCTGTAAAGAGAGAACCCAACGAAAAACAGTATTATGATGCATTAATCGATACCTATTCATTACTTAAAAAGAAAGATGATGCTTTGGCTGTGGCGGAGAACTTGAAGGTGTTGATTGGTAACGGTGCGTTAACCGGAGCGGTGAATTCCAATGGAGCAGTTCAGAAAACCGGTGAGGCAAAAACGGATATGAAGAACATCCACAACGATTCGGATGAGGTGCCGATGCTTACAAGCTATGGCGTACCTATGTTTTCTTATTTTGCACGAGGTTATGTGAAAGAGCGTCTTGCTTTATGGCTTGAAAAGGGTACATTTGAAAAGACTGCCGATTACAATGAGCGTATTAACGGTGTTGAACGCATAAACAAGGAGCGAGAGCTTATCAATGAGGCAAAAAAGGAATATATAGATATGTATAAAGGAAATATTGCAAGTCAGGTAAGAGATATTAAATTGGCGGGGTATGATGCCGATAATGAAACTTTTTTGATAAAATATCTGATGGGCGATATGCTTATTAGGGTTCCGGTTTCGGATAAACAAGCAGAGAACTTTAATTCGGATTGGTATGCCAACAACGTTAAAGTTATAGAACCTCAATATGATGTCGTAAGTGATACTCTGATGTTGACAGGACTTACGTTCTATTCGAATAATTCAGGATTGTCTTATGAGTATTCAGTCAGCAACCAGTTGAGTTATGTGAATGTGGATGTAAAAATTGATCCGATAATTCTTACCGGTATTAATGTGGGTAAGATATCCGGAGGCGGTATGATTATAGATGAAAGAGACGGTAATAACGTTCTTGTGGGTAAAGTAAGTGATGTAGATGTGAATGTTCCTGAAATTCCTGATTCTTTGGTAAATGAGAATGCCTATGCTTTAATTATCAGTAATGAAAATTATGATAATAGTGATAAAGTGCCGCACGCAATCAATGATGGAACATCGTTTAAAAATTACTGTGTGAATGTGCTCGGTATTCCAGCCAAGAATATCGAGTTTGTCGCAGATGCAAGTTATGCAACTATGGTGAAGAAAATAGAGCATTTTTCGAATGTATTAAGTGTTGTAGGACCGGAAGCAAGGGGAGTGGTTTATTATTCAGGACATGGAGTACCCAATTTAGAGACCGGTGAGGCATTTTTCTTGCCCAAGGACGGTGTAATGGGTAGTTTTGAATTTTCTATACCCATCAATTCTTTATATAGTACTTTAGGCTCTACCGGAGCAAAGCGTATAGATGTATATCTTGATTGTTGTTTTGGTGGAGTAAGCAGATCGGGTCATTCTTTGTATGCTGCTCGAGGAACATTAATCAAACCGAGAGAAAGTGCGCCAAAGGGTAATATGATGGTCTTTACGGCATGCTCAGGCAAACAATATGCTAAGCCTCATGATAAACAGCCGCATGGGTTGTTTACTTATTTCTTACTGAAAAAATTGAAAGAGACATCGGGGAATATAACGATGGGAGAATTGTTTGAGTATGTTAAGAAAGAAGTTTATCTTAAAGCTGATGAGATGAAACATGAACAGACACCTACAATGAGTGTGTCTACAGAAATGTCGAACTCATGGCAAACGATGGACGTAAGGTGATTAATAAAATAAAAGGTGATTAATAAAATAAAAGATGATTATGAAAATGGTTGTAAAATTATTGCTTGGTGTGATATGTACAATTGGAATGGTTTTCAATGTGCATGCACAGCGGCAGAAGAACGTGAGTGATGAATATACTTATGTGATGTCGGACAATGAATCGTTGAAAGAGGCTCGACTGAAGGCGATTCAGCGTGCTAAGGTGAAAATTCTTGCCGATAATTTCGGTACATTGATAGAACAGACTAACATTACAGTGATGAAAGGCGGAAAATCAGAGTTTCGTTCGTTGGGTATGAGTGATGTGCGCGGTGAATGGCTCGGTGACACTAAAGCTCCTGAATTTATAAGAGATGTTATCGGAGAAGACGGATTACGTTATATAACCGTAAAAGTGTGGGGTACTATACGTGAAATAAATGCTGCCGAAATCGACATTAAGGCATGCTTGTTAAAGAACGGAATGGATAAACGCCTTGAAGATAACGAATTTAAGACCGGGGATCAGTATTATCTCACTTTTCATTCTCCTGTAAATGGCTATTTAGCTGTTTATTTGATGGGGGAAGACGGCGTTTCTTCTCGTATATTGCCCTATAATAGGGTTCCGGAAATGTCGTATTATGTGGAAGCAAATAAGGATTACATGTTTTTTGCACCGAAAAAGATAAACGAAGGTGATGATATAAATTTTGTGGATGAATATATAATGTACACAGATAAGGAAATAGAGTATAACAGGATGTATATAATATTTTCGCCCAATGAGTTTGCTCACCCTATAGACCGTGAGGGAGGTAAAGTAAATTATGGTAAAACGACTTATTCCAAACCGCGTGAAGTGAATTTTGATAGTATGCAGAATTGGTTGATAAAGAGTCGTAATCGTGATAAACACATGCAAGTAATAAGAAAAGAGATAACGATAAGAAAGTAATATATAAACCTATATGGTTAAATTTCAATGTTTTGCATCTTGTCAATTCTTATAAACCTAAATGAGCTGAGCCAAAAATAAATTTAGACTCAGCTCATTTATTTATTATCAGAGAATGAATAATCTAATATTCGGTTTCACTCATGTTGAATATATTGTAAACATCTTGCATTCTCAGGTCGCTATTGAGCGGAATTTCATCCATAACAAATCCTGAAAGGCTTTCCGGTATCTGCATCAGAATAGTGTCACCCGGCTTGAAGAATTTTTCCAACGGTTTCCAAAGAACGGCATATATACTTGATGTCTCGGCATTGTAGGCATAATCATATCCTTGTGCGGTGATGATTGCCATTTTCAGCAAATATATGTACATGTTGGCATCTAATGTGTACATTTGCGGTTGTTCCATGCCATGACGTATAAAAATAACGTTTAAGTTACCGATAGAATCTTCTTCGCATAATACGAATCCTTCGTTTTCAGACAATTCAAGACTGTCGAGTTCTGTTTCCATTGTTACCACTCCGTAAACGTCATGATTGGCTCTTCTTGCTTTACGAAGATTTTTTTGGATATTGGTAATGACATTTTCATATTTGTTCGGTACTTTTTCGATAAGTTCTTTAACCGAACTTTTCCCGGTAAGTCGTAATGTCAGAGCCTTGGACTCTTTTTTTATTTTGAATCGGGATTCGCGGTCAGAGAAAAGTTGGTCGTCATCGCTGACTATTTGTCCTTTCGTCAGCATACTGTTCCCGTCATTAATGATAATTGTACCCCACACGTTGAGTACTTCGTAACCCTTATCGGTAACGTTATCCGCTAAAGAACAAAACGCAACCGCAGCTCCTACCATGAGTAATAATAATTTACGTTTCATGTCAATTAAATATTTGAATCGTTAATCATGTTGTTTATTTTCTTTTTTATCTTGTTATAAATGGCATCCAGAATATAATAAATGTCAAGAGACCAAGGAGAGAAAGCCACACAAAGCAGCAACCATACGGAGTCTACATAGTAGGAATATTCATAGAAAATAATAAATCCTGATATCAGGAATGCGAAGAAGAACGCATAGGTGCTTGTTCTAACAAGAAAACCGGCGAACCTGCCGTAACGCATGGCATATAAGACCGATAAATAAGAAAACAGCAGGGAAATCAATACCGTAAGTGCAGTAACCAACCAAAGTGGTGCACGGTCTATATAGTCTTCCATGAGAACGGTTGACGCTATGTAGGCATGAATCTTAAGCCCGCTTAATTTATTATTTATGGGAGTGTGGTGTGTATCTTCAGCCGACTCTTTACCGAGAATTATAATTTTATCTTTGAATTTTTCCTTGAAATATGGGATTTCTGTGTAGCTGAAGCTTGATATATCCCGCATATAGTTGATATACTCATGAGATGAGTTACGTTTTTTCAATATCTGTATTTTTTCAGGATATACAAGTTTGACAGCCTCTAAAGCCAAGCAATGCAGAGTGTCACTTCCACTTAAATAGTGTGGAACAAATGTACGTATTATTGAATTTTCTCCATCTTGACAATCCAAGTTTACAAATCCTTTTTCTGTGCCGGATGTACCCGGTTTTACGAGAAACGGAATAGTGTCATTATTCTTGTCAATAAAACAGGGAAGAATAAGATTCTTATTCTTTTTTATGGCTTCTATTAACCGGCTGTCGGTTAGTGAATCGGTCTTTCCTTTCAAGTATATGTCCATTGAGATGGCAGCCGGCTCACATTCCGCCAATAAATTGAGTGCATCAGTCAGTTCGAGACGTCCTGCTTTTTCCGGTATAGTGACTATTACGATATTATCTTCATAGGTGATATTATCACTGCGTTTTATTAAGTCAGTGTAAATGTCAAACTGGTTGATTTTACCGGACTTGTTGGATGAAAAGAATCCGAAGTCCAGTGGAATCAGTACCAAAAATTTAGAGAACAGGATGGCGATAATGGTTGCTGAAACAACTCTCTTAAATATTTCTGATTTATTATTGTTCATTGAAGGATTATAAGTGTTGCTTGTGTATTCTTGACGGATTTCATCGTACGTCCTGCTTTAGCATAGTATATAGTGGGGTCACACACGGTATATTTAGTTCCCTTATATGCTATGTAGTCGCCTTCTACTTCGCTATTGAATTTTACAGCCGCAGCCAAATGACCGGGGTAGTAGACCAATGCGGTTTTTAAATCGAGTAAATCAGACACGATACGTGTGAACAATATAGCATGGTCTTCGCAGTCACTTGATGGATAGAATATGGTTTCATCGGGGAAAAATGCCCGGTCAAATCCCCATATTTCAGTGTCGTATCCGTATTTGTAAGATTCAATCCAGTCCATAATGATGTTAACAGCTTCATATTCCGATTTGCCTTCTATCGCAGATTTCAGTGTAGGATAAATTCCCTCTTTAGCTTCGTTGCTAAGCGGGGCTTTGGCATAGTACAGCCATTTGGAATAAGCATCATTTTCAGTTTGTGGAGTAGGGTATGTGTCAAAGAAATCTATCAGATTCTTGTTTACCGAATAGCTTAAGTGGATAGGATAAGAATGCAGTTTCTTGTTCAATGCTATTTCGTTAGGAGCAAATTTCGGAAGTTTCTCGATGTGCAGAGATAAACTTTTTTCGTTTGGGAAAGCATATTCGCATACGTGAATTTGCTGAATACGTTCGGAGCTTAAGCAGTAATAGTTGCAATAACCATCGGAACTTAATGTGTAGAATGGTAAATCACTTATATATTGGTCGCATGCAAACAGAATGTGTAACTTGTTTTCGTTGTAAGCGAACCTCATTTTGTATCCTGACATGCAAAACAGATAGCCTGTGAGCAGAGTTGCCTCATTACATTCGCTACCATAGAAAGAATGGCTTAGAGACATAAGCATTTCTAAGTAAGCCCAGTCGCATAATTGTAAGTCCTCCCTGATGTCTATGCAGTCGCCGAGAGTAACATTGATAAGTTCGTTTTTTGTTATTTCTTCCATTGCACTTGAGATTCCCTTGTTGTCGATGGAGGAGAGTGTAAATCGACAACTGTCGTCAATTCTCACCGCAACAGGAGTTCCGAAGAATGTAAACCTGAATACCTCAGGCTCGTCATCTTCGGGTACAATGACCGGAACAAACGGTACAGCCTTTATGTTGAAGTCGATATTGGAGATGTCAACTACGTCTTTTACCGGAAGTTGATGAATACTGTTATTTATGGGGCTTACTTTGGGCGTTTCCCTTTTAGGCTTTGTGTCCTGTACAGGTTTCGTTTCCTGATTGTCTTCTTTTAGAGGTGGAACGGTACTTTGGGGTACTTCTTCCTTTATAGGGGAAGTTTCCTCTTTGGGAGTTTCGGCTATAGTTTGTTCATCGAGCGGAATTATCTCTGGCTCGATTGATTTGTCGATAGGTTTTGGAACAGCAGGCTTGCTCTCTTCTTTTTTCCACGGCTGTTTCATGTGTTTAACAAATTCACTAAGTACACTGTCCCTGAATGCTACATATCGTGAGATGGCATCCTCTTTGTATGTGTTATAGTCTTCATTGGCTTTTCTTTTAAACTCTTCAAAGTCCCTTTTTGCCTTTTCTTGAGCAGCTTTCATCTCAGAAACAGCATCCGGAGCTTGGTCGTTGCCTGAAGTATTGTTGTTGCTTGCTGCCGTGAATGAAATAAGAGTAACCAGAGCAAGTGATGAAATGAATTTGTTTGTCTTCATAATACGGAATATGATTTTATATATAGAATAGTTGTACCTATCCTTTATGGGTATAGGTACAACATATTTAGACGTTTGCGATTAGCGTTAGTTCCAGCCGTATTGTTCCAATTTCTTGTGCATCTCGTTGCCGCGTTTCTTCATATCATTGCGAATAGCTTGTTTCGCCGATTTCTTGATGTTTTCTGCATCATAAGCGATTTGAACCATCACTTCTACGTTTTTGTTTTCCAATGGACGATAAGCTTCAACAAGTGGTATTATGCGTCCGATACTTTGTGAAATAAGGCTGCGGCTGGCGTTGATTACTTCGACAACCGATGCTGCTTCATCCGGACTGAGTTGATTGTTCGCTATGGTAGACTTGATTTCGGCTGTAAGTTCAGATTGAATTTGCGATGCAAGGTTCTGCTTTGCAGCTTCTGTGGCCTGCATTTTTGCAGCATCATAGGCTTCAGCTACGCTTTTACCTTCACCGATTATGTATTTAGGGAGGTTTTCGTCGGTAAATTCATAACGCAAACCGTATGCCCGGTCGAGCTGACGTTCCAAAGGCAATGTTCCGGGATTAACTTTCCAACCCTCTTTCTTGAGCTGTTTAGCATTCTTCTTTGCATCCTTTGATACTTTTTTCTTCATTTCTGATTTAGCCTTTTCTGAAACGGTCTGTGCGTTTACCGTTGCGTAAGAGCCTGAAAATGCGATAACAAACGCTAATAGAATTGCATGAAATTTAGTCTTTGCCATAATAGAATGTGTTTTAATTATGTAATATGTTAATAGTTCTTGTTTAATGTTATGTGTGTCAGCTACAATATGCATAGCTATTATTTTGTAAAGTAAGTAATATTTTTTGGGAAAATCAAACATAATGTAGTATAAAAAGACAAAAATGTAAACTTTTTAAAGTTTGATTTGTTTTTTATAAAAAATGTAGTAAATTTGCTGTCGATTTCAAAACAACGTTCCGTTGCAATTTGGCAGCTGAACATTCCCTATAAAATTTTTAAAAGGTCGGCTGAAAGCGTAATTATAAATTGATGTGTCAATTTATGGTGTGAGAAGTGTGCCACCTGTGTTTCATGAATGAATTCACTAATTTTTACTTATGTATAATATTGCGGAGTTAAGCACAAAAGAAGAATCGGAATTGAAAACGATTGCCGAGTCGATGGGATTGAAGAAAATTAATTCGATAGAAAAGGATGAACTAATCTATAAAATCCTTGATGAACAGGCTATTATTAATAGTACAAAATCGGTGTCGCCAAAATCGCCGGAAAAGAAAAAACGCGGTAGAAAACCCGGGGAAAAGAAGAAACAGTCCGACCCGGTAGCGGAAAAGGAAAGTATTCCGACCGATGTTGATGCAAATCTTGTTCAGGAACAGCCGGTGGAAGAACTACCAAAAGAATTAACACAATCGGAGAATGTTGTTACTGAAACGGTTGAAACCAAACCAAAGAAAGAAAAACGTAAAAGATTTGTTCGTGGAATTGAGAACAGTGAATCCTCGGATGCAACGAATTCTGTTGTTGACAGCATCGATGTAGTTTCTACAGAGCCGATGGTTGAGGCTGTGGCTCAAACTGAGGAGAAACCGAAAGCAGATGAAATATCCGACACCTTTTTAGTTGATAATCAACAGATT
>X67_European_Roe__coassemble_255_pt1 | contig 13171 bp, 8 predicted proteins | sample X67_European_Roe__metabat2_low_PE_011 | metagenome-assembled genome bin X67_European_Roe
GGTCATAATACCGGCGATTATGTTCACTGAGACTGTCAACGGCAATGCTTTGCAGTACCACAGCAGCACTATCAATATTGCTGCCATCGGCAAAGGCGTTAACTTGTATAAGTCGTTCATCGACTGAACGAGTGCAGCCTAAGGCAAACGCCACTGAAAATAATATGAAAAAGTGAAAATATCGCATTCGGAATCCTATTATTCCGCAGGGAATTTACGATTGGCAACTTCCATTATTTTAGATACGTCGAAATAGAATCCCTCGGGCGACTTATTGTCCTTTTTATTAATCCTTATATAATCTATTCCTCCTTCTACTTCTTCATGCGAAGTAGCCACAAAACCGAGGAAGTTGATTATATTGTATTCATGCTCTACCGATGTTACAACCCACGGATGCTCAAGCGTTCCTTGTCCGCTCGACATTATAGCCGCTACGATATGGTTCAGTCTGAATTGACATATACGGGCAAGATTATCCTTCTTTATCTCTTTTAAAGCGAATATAAAAAATGTCATTTGTCTTAGGTCAAAGATATTGTCAGCCAGTGCATCGCGAGCATTTTCTTTTATTTGAACGCTTTCTTCCCTTGTAAATTCCTTTTTATCATAAAGATGTTCAAGTTTTTCTGAATACACCGAAGTGCGGAACGGATTATAATCTTCTTGAAACACATATCCGTAATACAAATTACGGTAATCGTCCACCGTCATCACCTCTCCCGGTATTACCTCTCCGGTAGGCAATGTGTCGTTAAGCAAAGTTGTGTCATTGCGCAGAAATGCTGCCATAAGGCGAGGGTAATACGAACGACTGCCTACGCTATCCTGTGTGACATGCCTTATTTCTTCAAAATCCACTTTCCTAATTTCCAATTTCTTAGGAGATGCCGCCGACCCGGCGAAACAGCACATAAATGCACATATAATGGTATAAATAAAATATCTCATCGTATAAAAATCTTTATAAAATAATTAAGGTTCAAAAATAATGAATAAAAACGGATGAGGAAAAACTTATCAACTTACCTTTAGGAGTATTAACAAACGATAGCAGTCCAATCATGCTCACTATCTTCTCTCATCCTGCTTTGCCTCATTTTCTTGCACACCACCCGGAACTTTATCGGACGACGGTATATTATAAGACACCCTCGTGTGATAGAACATGCAAAGGCGATCTACAATCGTCTTTTTCACGATCTCCATTTCATGAAAACTCAAAGGAGAATCCTTATACATTCCTTCCGCCATCTGCGTTTCAACAATTCGGTCAACCAAAGTCCTGATTGCTTCATCGCTATGTTCTTTCAAGCTTTTTGCAGCTGCCTCGGTAGCATCTGCCATCATCAATATGGTGGTTTCCCGAGTATTCGGATTCGGCCCGGGATATGTATAGAGCTTTTCATCCACGTTCTCGGCACCACCTGCCGATTCGCACGCTTTCATGTAGAAGAACTTCGCCTTGCCGCACCCGTGATGCTGCAATATAAAGTCCTTTATAACAGCCGGCAGTTTTGCCTTTTCGGCACGTGCCACTCCATCGGTGACATGCTTTATGACAATACGCGCACTTTGATCGGGTGTGAGACTGTCATGTGGATTTACACCACGCTGATTCTCCGTAAAGAAAGCCGGATTGCTTATTTTACCTATATCGTGATACAAAGCTCCTGCACGCACCAATTGCACGTCGGCACCTATGCTATGCGCCACTTCAGCCGCAAGGTTGGCTACTTGGAGAGAGTGTTGGAATGTCCCCGGACATTTCTCCGACAATTCCCTCAGCAACGAGTTGTTTACATCACTTATTTCCACAAGAGAAACCGGCGTTATGAACCCGAAAATTTTTTCAAGAACAAACACCAACACATAATTAAATGAAAGAATAAGACCGTTTAACGCAAAATTCATTATCAACTGCTTGCTCACTCCCATAAGGTTGCCATCGATCATTATAGTCATACCTATATAAGTGAGACAATAAGATACAAACACATAGAATGCACACTGCACGAGTTGAGAGCGACGTAACAGCGACCTTACCGACACTATAGCCACAATACCTGCCACCACCTGCAAAACGATAAACTCAAGTGGCGACGGAGCTGCAAGGGCACATATAAGCACCACCACGACATTTGCCATAAAAGCCGTGCGAGAGTCGATAAAAGTGGATACAATAAGCGGTACTGTGGCAAACGGTATCAAGTATATTGCATTGGCTGAAGTATCTTTCACAACCAATGCTCCGGCTGTAAATACCGTCATAAACAATATCAGGAAAAACATTTTTCTGAAATCGGCATAAGTCCGCGAGCGAAAAAAATACACATAGGCAAAAAAGCCCATAAAAAGGATAGCCACAAGCAGTACCTGCCCCACTATGGGATAATGGTTTCCTTTCACCGCCTTGGAATGTTCTCGTGACATGCGCTCATAAGTCTGCAACACCGTATATAACTGCGGCGTCACTTTTTCTCCTCGGTCGATGATACGTTCCCCCTTCTGTATTATACCCACAGGGGCAAGAGCCTTTTGGTAAAGTTGGGCGAGAACCCGCTTGGAGCCTATACTGTCATATATGATGTTAGGCGAAAGGCTCTCCGATATTTTTGCGTTGCTCATGGCTGCACGGTATTCAGGCGTACCGAAAACCGAGTCCAAGTAAAGATATGCTTCCCTAACGGAAAACATACCATCGGCAGGCATATATTCTGCCACATTATTGACAATGCGTCTTATACCGGGTATACGACCTGTTGCCAGCCCGTCTCGCGTAGTATTGTCCACTATCCCTTTTCCATACACATAACGCACTTTGTCTATTATGGCATATCTCATGCGCGGAGTCACATTAACATCGTTGCTCAACGCCTCATTCAAGCGATTCATATTTGCATTCTCTATTTTTGAATTACGTTCATATATAGGTGCAAACTTTGTGTCGATGCTATCCTTGGTTTTTCGAGCAGTGACAGAGTCCATATTGATAGGCATATCAAAAGGTGCGGTTATCAACGAATAAGCCCAAGGCTTTCCCTGCTCATACTCAAACTTGAACTTGTCCTCACTCGGAAAAAAGAACGACACTACGACGATAGCGCATAAGAGCATAGACGCATTCACAATATTATTTTTCCCTATTTTCTGAAATATACTCATAATCCTACTGCTAAATAAAACTCACCATTTATAACCACATTCACGCTTTAGCCCTTACTGCGGCAGTCACACCCTTTATCGACTTCAAGCGTTTGCACAGATTATTCACAACCGTAGCATCTTTTACCATAACATCAAGGTGCGAGGTAAACAATCCGTCTTTTGCACCTATTTCCAACCGTCTTATATCTATAGCGAGCGTAGTGGAAATCGTATAAATAATCTCTTGCAGAATACCCATTCGATCTATACCCTCTATACGCACCGAAACCAAGAATTTATCGGTGGGAGAATCCCAATCGGTCTGCAACAAGCGTCCTCCGTAGCTGCTTTTCAATCGCATAGCGTTAGGACAACTCAACTTATGCACCACTACCTCATCATTATCATTTACATAACCTACAACATCATCACCCGGAATAGGTTCACAGCATGTGGCAAGCTTATAATTGCTTACTCCGTTTTCAGAATGCAACAGATAGGTTTTGCTTATATCGATCTTGCCGTTTATGCGCTCTATCTTCATAGTCACGCTCTTAGGCTCTTCTTTTACCTTTTTGCCGGGTGCGCCTATCCTGAACAACTTGGAAAGCAACCCGGTCGGAGATTTCTTTACCTCTTTCAGTACCTGCTCGTTCAAGACGACTTCACCATTACCCACTTTGTACAGCAAATCCTCCTTGTTCTGCAACCCCTCCTTGGATATAATACGGTTTATGTTATCTCCCGTCATTTCCATATTATTATCGGCAAGAAAGCGTTTGAGCAGCTCGTTTCCCTTATCTATTATCGAACGACGCTGTTTCTTCAGAGCCGTCCTCAATCTCGTCTGCCCTTTAGCCGTAACAAGGAATTTCACCCATTCCTCCTTTGCCGTCTGTGAATGTGAGGTAAGTACTTCCACCTGATCGCCGCTCTGCAACTTGTGAGACAACGGCACAAGCTTATGGTTCACCTTGCCGGCTATACAATGCGCTCCCATTTCGGTATGTAACGAGAAAGCAAGGTCAAGAACAGTTGAGTTCTTAGGCAACGTTATAAGCTCACCCTTAGGGGTAAACACCACGATTTCAGATGCAAACAGGTTCAACTTGATTGTGTCAAGGAAATCAAGAGCATTAGGCTCCGGATTATTCAGTATTTCCTCAATCGTCATCAGCCACGTACGCAATTCTGTTTCTTCCTCGCCTTCGCCTATCTTATATTTCCAATGAGCGGCAAAGCCCTTCTCTGCCATCTCGTCCATGCGCTCGCTGCGTATCTGTATCTCCACCCAATTACCGTCAGAACCCATTACTGTGAGATGCAATGCCCGATAACCGTTTGCCTTAGGAACACTTATCCAATCGCGCGTACGGTCGGGGTGCAGACTATACAAATCGGTTATTTCAGAGTAGATATTCCAGCAAATACGTTTTTCATCACATTCATTATCACACTTAAAAACGATTCGGGCAGCGTATAAGTCATAGATTTCATCAAACGATACTCGTTTTGTCTCCATCTTATTCCATATAGAATAAACCGACTTAACCCGGGCTTTCATTTCATACTTCAGCCCCATTGCATCAAGCTTTTCCTTAATGGGTGCGGCGAATTTATCAAAAATCTTGTTACGAGCCTCTTCCGTATCGGCTATCTGTCTCTTTATGTTCTCATAGGTCTCGGGATGCTCATATTTGAAACTCAAATCCTCCAACTCGGTTTTTATGGCAAACAAACCGAGCCTGTGAGCCAAAGGAGCGTATATATACAACGTTTCCCCGGCTATCTTATACTGCTTGCTGGGAAGCATGGAACCGAGTGTACGCATATTATGCAGACGGTCTGCCATCTTGATAAGGATAACGCGGATGTCATTGCTCATTGTGAGCAAAAGTTTACGGAAATTCTCTGCCTGCACCGACGCCTTATCTCCAAAGATTCCTCCCGAAATCTTCGTAAGTCCCTCTACAATTTTCGCAATCTTCTTTCCGAATTGAGCCTCCAAATCCTCAACCGTATAATCGGTATCCTCTACCACATCATGAAGTAAGGCAGCACATATCGAAGTGCTTCCAAGTCCTATTTCCTGACTCACTATCGTTGCCACGGCAATAGGATGTAATATATATGGTTCACCTGAACGACGACGTATCCCTTTATGCGCCTCGCAGGCAAACCGATAAGCCTTTTCTATTATTTCCACTTTTTTTCTGTGGTTGCTGGCAAGGTATCCGTCAAGCAGATTCTTAAAAGCGGCATCAACCATCTGTTTTTCTTCCTCGGGACTCATTTTGTATTCCATATAGATTGCGTATTTTTTGATTCATGCTTTTTCGCAAAAAATCATATTCCAATTTACAAACTTAATAAATTCCCTTGACATTTTTCACAACAATTCCACTTTTTTAATCCTGACATTTATAAGAAATCGCATAACAGGCTTTTTTTTGAGGAGCTCAACTCCACTCGGCTACAGCCAATGACATACAACATCCACAAAGATTAAGGGCGTCCATCACAGAACGCCCTTAATCAAAAAAATATTGTTAAGTTTCACACCCCTCGATGAAGTGGGATATACTTATTCCTCATATTTTCTCATTACAAGACTTGCATTATGACCACCAAATCCGAACGTATTGGATAGAGCGGCTTTCACTTCACGCTTCTGAGCTTTATTGAAAGTGAAATTCATATTGTAGTCGATATCCGGATCGTTATCGCCATCCTCATGGTTGATGGTAGGCGGAACTATTCCGTTTTCAATTGTTTTCACACAGAATAAAGCCTCAAGTGCGCCTGTCGCTCCCAGCAAGTGACCGGTCATTGACTTAGTAGAACTGATATTCAACTTGTAAGCATGTTCACCAAACACTTCCTTGATAGCCTTAGCCTCCGACACATCACCCACGCCTGTTGAAGTTCCGTGAACATTGATATAATCAATTTCTTCAGGTTTCATGCCGGCGTCATTAAGGGCATTGGTCATCACGAGCTTTGCACCCAAGCCTTCCGGGTGAGTAGCTGTAATATGATAAGCATCGGCACTCATGCCTCCACCCACAATTTCAGCATAGATTTTTGCTCCGCGAGCCTTAGCATGCTCCAATTCTTCAAGAATCAAACAAGCCGAACCCTCGCCCATCACAAAACCATCGCGCGATGCACTGAATGGACGCGAAGCTGTTGCCGGACTGTCGTTACGAGTCGATAATGCATGCATTGAGTTGAAACCACCCACACCGGCAGGGTAGATAGCCGCCTCGGCGCCTCCTGTAACGATTGCATCAGCCATGCCAAGACGTATATAGTTGAATGCGTCTATCAATGCGTTTGTTGAAGATGCACATGCCGAAACGATACCGAAGTTCGGACCGCGGAAACCATGTTCCATCGAAATGTGACCTGCGGCGATGTCGGCAATCATCTTAGGTATGAAGAAAGGATTATATTTGGGTCCTTGTTCTTCCCCGTGAAGTGCAAAATATCCCGCCTCTTCTTCAAATGTATGAAGACCTCCGATACCTGCAGCGAAGATTACGCCCACACGATTGTGGTCTACATTTTCGTTGTCAAGTTCGGCTTCAGCTATAGCTTGTTCGGCTGCAACCAACGCATATTGCGTGTACAAATCGTAAGTGCGGAGTTTCTTGCGATCGAAAAACTTCGATGCGTCAAAATCCTTCACCTCACAAGCAAATTGTGTCTTGAACTTGGAAGCGTCAAAATGAGTAATAGGACCTGCACCGCTCACCCCATTCACTGCATTGTCCCATGTAGAGGCAACATCGTGACCCAACGGAGTAATAGCACCAAGACCTGTTACTACGACTCTTTTTAATTCCATATTAATATTTATAGGAATAAACTATTATTTGTTTGCTTCGATATATGCGATAGCGTCACCTACAGTAGCGATTTTTTCTGCTTGGTCGTCCGGAATTTGGATACCGAATTCCTTTTCAAACTCCATAATCAATTCTACTGTATCAAGTGAATCAGCACCCAAGTCTTGTGCAAATGTAGCCTCCGGCTTTACTTCTGTTTCGTTAACTCCTAATTTGTCAACAATTATTGCTGTTACTCTTTCTGCTATTTCAGACATAATGATAAAATTTAATTAGTTATAAATTGATTTTTTAATTTGCGGTGCAAAGTAAGCAATTATAATTCAGATATGAAAAGTTTTGCATATAGAATTTCTTAAAAATTGCACATTTTCTCACAATTTGCGCAAAAAACATCGCCCGATTTACATTTTTTAAGATATTTCAGACGATTTTGAACTGTTCTTTGCAGAAAAATTTCCCTATTTGACCTAAGCGATCAGTCCCTACATATTTTTTACATAGACACCAAACTTGTTAAATCCCAACTTGTTAAAAATGTTAATACATATTTCACTCTTCACATCAAATAGAAAACAAGTTTTCTGCAAAACATTTCACACTCACCTTTAAAAACAACCGTATGCACATTCGAGCATTCAAACAAATTCATTACCTTTGGCATCTAAACAACAATCAAACAAACCAACCAATGAAAACTTCAACAGCGCAACTAAAAAGTCTTTTGCTGGCAACTGCGGTAACTTTTACCGCTTTACACGCCACCGCTCAACAAGTTCAAAACGCAAGTTATCCCGATGATCCCGCAAGAATCGAATTACCAATAGAAGAAAGGGGTATAATAATAGAGAAAACGATTGACAACTCCAATATATATCCGGGAACTTCCAGGAAAATAAAGATTTATATTCCTCAACAATATGACGGTAAAACTCCGGCGTGCCTTTTGGTTTGTCTCGACGGTGCGGTATATTATGGTATGACAACCGTAATGGACAATCTCATCAAGTCTCGAGAAATGCCTGTCACTATAGGCGTATTCATCGACCCCGGGGTCATAAAGGATAAAAGTGGCAATGTAATACGCTACAACCGCAGCAATGAATTCGACCGCACCGATGGCACTTTTGCACGTTTTATAGAAAGCGAAGTCCTGCCATTAGCAGAAAGCATAACTTTGGATGACGGGAGAAAGATTACATTGTCAAAAAGCGCATCCGACCGTGCCATTACCGGCGCAAGCAGCGGCGGCATTTGTTCTTTCGTGGCGGCATGGTCACGCCCCGATCTGTTCAGCCGCGTTTACAGCACCGTAGGTACTTTCGTAGCAATGCGAGGTGGAAACGAATTACCCGCACTCATAAGAAAGACCGAACCTAAACCACTGCGCATATTCCTTCACGATGGAGAGAATGACGCATGGAATCCGCTTTTCGGCGACTGGTTTGAGTACAATAAACTCATGGAGTCAGCTCTCAATTTCGCAGGATATGAATACACCTACAAATGGGATCGCAGCAACCACAACATACGTCACGGCGCAATGCTGTTTCCTGACGCAATGCGATGGCTGTGGCGTAATCACCCGCATGCGCCCAAGGCAGGAAAGTCACTGAACAACATGCTGTCTACAGTATTACTTGAGAATCAAGGATGGCAAACCGCTAATGAAATCGACAACGTTTTTTTCCAATGCAATGAAAACAAAAAAGATTTTCCCAAGTCATGCAAAATTACCTCCACAATCAAATTGAACAACGGCAATATCTACGGGTGCAACGCACAAGGCGAAATATGGCTAAAACGCAACGGAGAAAAGACAATAAAGCTAAACACCTTGCCCAATGCAGGCTCAACATTCGCCGTGTACCCCGATGCAAGCATAATCGTACAAAGCGAAAAAGCATCCGACTGGCTTATTGCATACACAGTAAACGACGATGGCACATTGAACAATGGCGAACAATTCTACTGGCTGCATAACGTACCCAACAATTCACAGAAAGGACCATGCGGCATGTTCTTCGATACTCTCGGCAATTTATACACAGCTACCGATACCGGCATCCAGATTGCCGATCAAAACGGACGAGTAAGAGCCATATTACCAAGCCCGGAGGGCAATATAACCGGAATGAAAATGAATGGAAACACATTATACATCAGCACCGATACCGGAAAATTATTCGTCCGACAACTTGCCACCCAAGCACATAATCCGACAGATAAGCCTGTCACACCAAAATCACAGGGACAAGGCTAAAAAGCAGGTAATATAACCACATAAATTACTTCCTGCAATTCAAAACTGTTTTAAGCCGAAAAGTCAGTCGACCGACTGAAATTTTCGGCTTAAAATTTCTTTATAATAACAACAACTCTTATCTTTGCTACGACTTTATGACAATTATCATCAGAAAGCCTTAAATACAATATTTACATAATTGCACTATGTGCATAAAAAATTAACAACTACTTATATGTTAGAGAAAACCAATGTAAAAGTACTTGAGAAAGTTGTAGTACGTTTCTCCGGTGACTCAGGCGATGGTATGCAATTAGCGGGAAATATATTTTCCAACATATCAGCCGGCATAGGAAACCAAATCTCAACTTTTCCGGATTATCCTGCCGAAGTGCGCGCCCCACAAGGAACACTTAGTGGAGTTTCAGGATTCCAAGTAAGTATAGGTAAAGGAGTATATACTCCGGGAGACAAAGCCGATGTGCTTGTGTCTATGAACCCTGCCGCATTGAAACAAAACGCAAAATTCCTTAAGCCGGGCGGAGTGGCAATCGTAGACATCGACTGCTTCAAGAAATCCGACTTGGAAAAAGCTTTATTCAAGACCGACAATCCTTATACCGAAATCAACCTTAAAGCACAAGTAGTGGAAGTGCCTATGACTTCTATGGTGAAAGCCGCCCTTGCCGATTCTGGCATGGACTTAAAGTCTATCACCAAATGTAAGAACATGTTTGCGCTCGGACTTGTCTGCTGGTTGTTTGACCGTCCGATTGAAAGTGCCATCAATTATTTACAGAACAAATTCGCCAAGAAACCGGCTATCGCTGAAGCTAACGCCAAGGTTATACGCGCAGGTTACGACTACGGCAACAACATACACGCATCGGTATCTACCTACCGCATCGAGACCGATGACATTCGTCCCGGTACATATACCGATGTAAACGGTAACACAGCTACAGCATGGGGACTTATCATGGCATCGGAAAAGAGCGGTCTGCCGCTATTCCTCGGAAGCTACCCTATCACTCCGGCTACCGATGTTCTACATGAACTTGCCAAGCGTAAGGATTTGGGTGTAAAAGCTTGCCAAATGGAAGACGAAATAGCAGGTATCTGCTCAGCTATCGGAGCATCTTTTGCCGGCAATCTTGCAGCAACCAGTACTTCAGGTCCCGGTATCGCACTGAAAAGTGAGGCTATGGGTCTTGCCGTAATGGCAGAACTGCCGCTCGTCATCATTGACGTTCAACGTGGCGGTCCATCTACCGGACTTCCCACAAAAACCGAGCAAACCGATCTTATGCAATGCCTATACGGACGCAACGGTGAATCTCCACTTGCCGTGGTTGCAGCTGCATCTCCTACCGATTGTTTCGATATGGCATTTGAAGCAGCTCGTATTGCTGTAGAACACATGACCCCTGTAATTCTTCTTACCGACGGATTTATAGCCAATGGCTCTTCGGCTTGGCGCATCCCTGAAAACGATGAATACCCGGCTATCAAACCTAATTTCGTCAAACCAGAAATGCTTGAACAAGGATGGAAACCTTATATGCGTAACGAAGAAACCAAGGTGCGTTATTGGGCAATCCCCGGAACAGAAGGATTCATGCACCGCCTTGGTGGCCTTGAAAAAGACAGCGTGACAAGTGCAATCTCCACCGATCCGGTAAACCATGAGAAGATGGTAGCCATCCGTCAAGAAAAAGTAAACAACATAGCAAAAAACATTCCTGCACAGGAAATTCAAGGTAATCCGGATGCCGATACTCTTCTTATCGGTTGGGGTGGCACTTACGGACACCTTTACACCGCAGTACAAGAGCTGAACGCAGCAGGAAAACCGGTGGCTTTCGCTCATTTCCGTTATATCAACCCGCTTCCTGCCAATGCTACAGAAATAATCAAGAAGTACAAGAACGTGGTTGTTGCCGAACTCAACAACGGTCAATTCGCCGACTTCTTGCAGGCAAAGCACCCTATGGTGGAAATCAAGCGTATTAATAAAGTACAAGGACAACCTTTCTTGGTACAAGAAATAGTTGAAGGTCTAACTAAAATCATGGAGGAGAAATAATCATGGAAGAGAACAAGCAATATACCAACGCTGATTTTAAGAGTGACCAATATGTACGTTGGTGTCCGGGTTGTGGTGACCACGCTATTTTGGCAGTGCTTCATAAGGCAATGGCAGAAGTGGGTGTTGCACCTCACATGACAGCTGTAATTTCAGGTATCGGCTGCAGCTCGCGTCTGCCTTACTATATGAATACCTACGGATTCCACACCATCCACGGTCGCGGCGGAGCAATAGCCAGCGGATTCAAGACGGCAAATCCCAAAATGACAGTATGGCAAGTGTGCGGTGACGGTGACGGTCTTGCTATAGGCGGTAACCACTTCATTCATGAAGTGCGCCGTAACGTAGACTTGAACGTACTTCTTCTCAACAACAAGATTTACGGACTTACCAAAGGTCAATACTCACCTACAAGCGACAGAGGATTTGTATGTAAATCGGCTCCTTACGGAACTACCGAAGACCCGTTTATTCCTGCCGAATTGGTATTCGGCGCACGCGGTACATTCTTCGGGCGAGGAATTGATGTGGAATTAAAAATCTCTCAAGAGGTAATGGTTGCCGCAGCACGTCACAAAGGTTGTTCTATCGTGGAAATGTTACAGAATTGCGTTATTTTCAATCACGGTATCCACAATTTCATCACCGATAAAGAGAACCGCGCCGATCGTACTATCCACCTTGTTCACGGCGAGAAAATGATTTTCGGCAAAGACAAGAATAAAGGTATCGTACAGGATGGTTTTGCACTGAAAGCCGTAGAGATAGGCAAAGACGGTTACACTATCGATGACGTACTTGTTCACGATGCTCATTGCCAAAGCAATTTCTTACATCAGCAACTTGCAATGATGGACGGACACGATTTGCCTCTTGCAATCGGTGTAATACGCGATGTAGAAGCTCCTGTTTACAACGAAGAAGTAGAAAAACAAGTTGCCGAAGTAAAAGCGAAGAAAGGTTTCACATGCCTTCGCGACATGATACTTTCAGGGGACACTTGGGAAGTGAAATAATACCGCTTTCTTTTTTTCATAAAACAAAGGAGCTGTGTCAAAATTGTTTTTTGGCTCAGCTCCTTTAGATTTGTAAGAATTGACAAGATGCAAGGCACCAAGTAATAACTAAAACAATCTGTTATTATCAGAACATATATAGCACGCTGGCAACGAAACGGTTGTTGCCTACACCATGTGTATTGACAATCTTTCCGTTTTCACCATTTAAATCACCATACCATGCTTTTGTATAGTTATATTCCACTCCTATCTTCCAGTGAGGCAGGTTATATGTGAGTTCAAGTGTCCCGCTCGCAAGCCTATCCACGTTTGTTCCGGTACCATACATTTTGGTCACAGCATCACCGGTACCAAGATTCTTCATATACCCGGCAAACACACCTGCTTTCCATTTTTTCCCATACACGACATTCACCCATGAAGAGCTGTTACGGTTAAGGCTGTACTTCTGCTCTCCGGTAACCTCGTCAACCGACTTTACACCATACCCGCCAAGCATTGATACTTGTGTAAGGTTAGAACCAAGCACGCTCTTGGCTGCGACATACCACATAGGAGAAGTGTATTTCATGTGCACTTCGTATGACAACGAAGTAACACGCTCATCCACTTTATACGTATAGGGTTGGGGAGTATCTTTTCCTTCTTCGACCTTTTCAATGACTGATTGCGTACGCGGAACAAGCGAAAGCACATCTACGCCTGCACCTACCAAAAAATTACTCGTCTTGTGATCAACGCCGATATAGAATTCAGGGACAAGGCTGTTTTTAATATATTTGTTACTCTCTCCTTCCGGACCGTTTGACAAATATTGAGA
>X67_European_Roe__coassemble_260_pt1 | contig 13041 bp, 10 predicted proteins | sample X67_European_Roe__metabat2_low_PE_011 | metagenome-assembled genome bin X67_European_Roe
AAAGCTCCCTTGCCAATGCACTTCAAAGATGCCGGAAGTTTCACGGTTTCATAGCTTTTATCAAAAAAGCAATAATCCGGCAAAACATCCTCACCATATTCTAAGATATCGCCAAAACACGGGCTGCTTCCACTATATGCCGCTATTTTCACTTCGGTCAAATCCAAAATTTTCAATTCCTTCAGTTCTTCGGCAATAAATTGAATATCACGAGCATCTATAGTACCGGTTACCACAAGTTCGGTTACAGCCTTATCTTTAACAAGCCTTTCCAACTGCCCGGCTTCAGACGCAGTCACATTCAAAGCATGCGAACTGAAACAAATCAGAAACGCACTCAATGCCAATATCAAAAGACCTTTATTCATGACTACAATCTCGTGTCTATATGAAGTATATTTTGAACCATAAGCAGCTCACGTATGTCGGAGCGTGACACCTCCATATCGTCATATCGGGGATTTTCACTGCGCAAAATCACCTTATCAGAATCGGCATGCTTGCGAATGTACTTCACCATACGATAATCATCAAGCACCACTACATATATATGTCCCCAGAAAATTTGCGACATATTGGACAATTCTCTGACTGCAATATAATCACCGTTGCATATCACAGGGCTCATGCTGTCGCCGCTCACTCGCACGATGCGGCAATCCGGGCTGATGTTAGGCATATTTACAGCTCCTACAATATATTCATCGGCAAACATCATGGAACGAGCCATACCTCCTGCTGTAACATCTATGTCATAAACAGGAGTTCCTTTCATGGACTTTAAGGCATCGGCATCTATCACCAAGCTCGGTACAGAGCCTGAAGAATATTTGGCGAAAGGAACATCAGAGCCATCCTTCAGCCACGTCTTAGAAACACCTAAATTAATGATAATCTTGTTTATAAGAGACTCGCTTATAGGAAGTTTCCCATTCAAGTGTTTTGACAGATTAGACTGATCGCAACCTATTTTCTCCGCAAATTCCCCTTGCGTCATTCCAATCTCTTTTATAAGATATTTTATTCGTCCTATTATATCTTCGTTTGCCATTTCCGTTATATTATTTTGACGATGCAAGTTACCTCTTTTTTGGCACTTAGCCAAATTTCAGGGTAAAAAACCAAGCTAAATTTGAAAATTAGCACTAATTCTCAAATTTCCATGTAATAACTCCTACCCCCTCAGTGGTTTTATTTTTAGGCACTGAAAATTGAGATTGCAGAGAAGCCTGTTCACAACTGCGTCTTACAGCCGAATTACTTGCAGCCGAACCGCTACCTCCCACATAGGCAGCCGATATCACTTTACCTCTTGCGCTCACACGCACTTGAATCCTTACAACACCGTTAACAGGGCTGCTTGGCTCTCCCCAACTTGCAAGTGTGTAACCTTCCAATCCCGAAACACCGGGAGCACCGCTGGCACTCCTCGACGTAGCACTGCCTGTGGGAACACCGGCTGAACCGGTTCCGTCACCACCGGTCTTTCCGAATGAAACACGTTTGTTTATCCTCTCAGCTGTTTCTTTTTCTTTACGCACACGTTCTGCCTCTGCTGCACGCTCTGCTTCAGTAGGACCGGGCTTTACTTCTTCTTTTTTCACTTTCATGGGAGACTCGGCATTTTGTGTCACTGTTTGTTCGGGTATTTCACCGGTTTCACCCTCATTCATCGGTTCTTCACCTGACATCTCCGGATTCTCGCTTGCGTTCTTTTCCACAGGCGTACCCGCCACATCCTCAACCGAAGGCTGAATAAAATCACCCAACATCACATATTCACCGCCGAAAAGTATCTCCTCTTTCTTCATCTCAATAAGGTCTTTATCCTTAGGCGGATAACTATAGTACAAATAAGAACAAACAAGAACTGCAACCAATATCGCATGAAACAGAACTGTTGCGATACCGCCCATCATCTTGTTTGTGTCATTTTTGCCCATTAGCTTATTGATTGACAAGAAAAAAATTGAACAATACTTTATTTTCTTGAAACAGGCTTGGTTGCAAGCACTATTTTTAAATTGGCTTTCGCACCTCGGTCAAGTATTTTCACGATTGCGCCGTAGGGGACAGCTTCATCGGCATAAAGCGCAATGAACTGTTCAGGAGCATTCTTGCCGGTAAGTTGCAAAAAAGCCATCAACTGCTCCTCATTCTCTATCAACACCGGTTCTTCATCAGAGAATGAACCATAAATCTTCTGCTCCTTATCGATATATACCTTTGTTCCGGGTTTTATGGCTGTCTGTGTACTGCCTTGCGGGAGATTCACCTCCATAGCCGTAGGGAACACAAACGTGGATGTAACCATAAAAAATATGAGCAACAAGAATATGACATCGGTCATCGACGCCATACTGAATGTTGACAGCATTTCATTTTGTCTTCTTAGAGCCATTGGAATAAACTTTTTACCCGATAACTATTTTGCCGGTTCATTAAGCAAATCCATAAATTCCATCGTCTTTGCTTCAAGTTGTTTCATCACCTTGTTTACCATTGCCACAAGATAGTTATAAGCAAACAATGCAATAATTCCCACAAACAAGCCCGCTACCGTAGTAACAAGAGCTTCATATATACCGTTAGCCAATACCGTGACATCGGCATTACTGCCGGCACTTGCCATTGCAAAAAACGCTTGCACCATACCGGTAACAGTACCCAAGAACCCAATCATAGGCGCACCTGCTGCTGTAGTGGCAAGCCATGTGAACCCTTTTTCCAATTCGGCTATTTCAAGATTCCCCACATTTTCAATTGCCACAAGGACATCATTCATGGGACGACCTATACGGGTAATACCTTTTAATATAAGTCTGGAATAAGGGGTATCAGTCTTCTTGCAAAGGTTCATCGCACTCTCTATCTCACCGTCATGAATATAGTCCTTTATACGTTTCATGAATGTGCCATCTTCTTTTGCCGCCTTGCGTATGGCAAAAAACCGTTCTACAAGTATATAAATACTGATTACTGAAAGGATAAACAACGGAATCATTATGATACCGCCTTTCAGACAAAGTTCCCACATCGACAATTCCTGTTCCGTAAGAGCAGTATCAAGCGGTGCCGAATTGGTCAATGTATCTGCCGCCTGTTCCAACGCCTTTCCTGCAGGCAACATTATTGATGTCAAAATATTCATTCCGGGATACAGTTTTTTAACGTTATTATTTCAAGCATTCTTTATAAGCCTTGATTGTAGCCTCAAGCCCCATATACAAGGCATCGGCAATCAACGAGTGACCTATCGACACCTCATTAAGATACTTCACATTTTCTTTAAAGAACTTCAAGTTTTTCAAGTTCAAGTCATGACCGGCATTCACACCAAGTCCCTCGCGGTGAGCCGCATCGGCAGCTGTAACATACGGAGCGACAGCCGTATCGGGATTCTTCTCATATTCTCCGGCGTATGGACCGGTATATAGTTCCACACGATCAGCACCTGTACGTGCCGCCATCTTGATGTTGTCGGTATCAGTACCCACAAAAATACTTGTGCGTATACCGGCTTCCTTCAAGCGATCGACCACCGCAGTAAGGAATTCAAGATTGGAAGCCACATCCCATCCTGCCGATGAGGTGAGAACATCGGGAGCATCGGGGACAAGCGTCACCTGAGCCGGCTTTACTTTTAGCACCAAGTCTAAAAATGCCTCCGAAGGGTATCCCTCTATATTAAACTCCGTCTTTACCAACGGACGCAACATATACACATCGTTATAACGTATGTGTCTCTCATCCGGACGCGGATGAACCGTTATACCATCGGCTCCAAACTGTTCACAGTCTATAGCCACTTGCTCAACATTGGGAAGATTTCCTCCGCGGGCATTGCGCAACGTTGCAACCTTATTGATATTTACACTTAAATTAGTCATTTCCTATTCTCTTTTTTAGTCTTGCACCGGCATTGCTGTAAAATACGGCTCTTCTCTTTTATAAATAATTCGTATATTTGCCGATGCTAATTAATTTGCAAAAATAATATGAAATATATTATTCTAAAAGTAAATTTTTAACTATTTAACTCATTGTATCATGCGCATAGCAGTTTTCGGCAGTACTCATCAGGAAAAGTACCTCGACGGCATCTCTCTATTGTTCAAGACGTTGTCTCAATTTAAAGTAAACCTTGGCATTCAAGAGAAATTCTACAGGTATCTGTGCTGTTCCATTCCCGAACCGCCGATTACGGCAGATATCATCACCGATGACACTTTTGATGCCGACATCGCAATAAGCCTTGGAGGCGATGGCACTTTTCTGCGCACAGCAAAATGTGTATCTCATAAGAATATCCCCATTCTCGGCATTAACACCGGACATCTCGGTTATCTCACCGATGCCAAGATGAATGAAGTGGAAACTGCCTTGAATGATATAATGAACAACAGATATAAGATAGAGCGCAGAACTCTATTGGAAGTGGTTACACACGACACGGAAAGCGCGATTCCCGAACCTTTTGCCCTCAACGAAGTGGCCATACTGCGTCAAGATACATCTTCCATGATTTCAGTGGAAACAAGTGTGAACAATACCTATTTCACAACATATAAAGGAGACGGGCTTATAATCTCTACACCCACAGGCTCTACAGCCTACAATCTGAGTGTAGGAGGTCCCATATTAGACCCTACTTCACAGAATATAGTTCTTTCGCCTATTTCACCGCATTCGCTCACCATGCGCCCGCTTGTACTCCGCGATGATGCAAAAATTGCGATAAAGGCTCATTCGCGCGCCGACATGTTCAATGTGAGTATCGACGGACGCTCCAACCCTCTGCCTATAGGTTCGGTAATAACCATACGCAAAGCGCCGTTCACAATCAAAGTAATACAATCACTGAGACACTCTTTCATCAACACTTTACGGGATAAACTAATGTGGGGAACAGATGTACGATAACGAATTCGGAGAAATTAAATTAACAAGACGAACCGGCATGCGAAGCATCACGGCTCGCTGGCGTAACGATGTGTTATGTATCAATACTTCACCCCTTGTGCCTATTGGCGAAATAATCCTTTTCATCGGTAAAAACCGTGAAAAGCTTCGAATACTCCGGCAAAATGCACTCAGAAAGGCTTCTCCTGAAATACATTATCGATTAGGGCAACGCATACCCTGCCTTAAAGGAGACATTCTTATAACTGCCATAAAATACCGACCAAACTTCACCGGCTACAAACGCGATAAAGACGGTAATCTTTTTATCTTCATTTCCGACAAAGACGACATAAACACCGACATAAAGCAAAAAGCCGTTTCCGGTGCTTTGAAAGAGCTTATGAAACGAACAGCACCCCACGTACTTATCCCTTACGCATGGGAAGTGGCTCAAGAAACAGGCGTGCAGCCCAAGGAGTTCGTTATCGGCAGGGGCATCAGGAAATTAGGACATTGCACTTCCAAGAAAGTAATCCAGCTTTCTTACATGCTTATGTTCATGCCCGAAGAACTCGTGCGCTACGTTATATGCCACGAACTGGCGCATCTCACAATCATGAACCACAGCCCGCAGTTCCATTCATTGTGCAATATCCTATGCAACGGCAAAGAAAAAGCCCTTGAGAAAAAACTCAAAGGCTTTACTTTCCCTATTTTGAAATAAATTAATAATTTTCGGCACGAAGTGCGAAATAAGATTGTGCATGGTGGCACACCGGACAATCTTCAGGAGCTTTCTTGCCGATAACCACATGACCGCAATTCAAGCATTGCCAAATGCAATCACCATCGCGTGAGAACACCACTTCATCCTCAATATTTTTCAACAGCTTGCGGTAACGCTCTTCGTGAAGTTTTTCGATTGCAGCTACACCTTCCATTTGAGCCGCAATTTCCTCAAAACCTTCTTCGCGAGCCTCTTTTGCAAATTGAGCATACATATCGATCCACTCATAATTTTCTCCGCTTGCAGCGTCGGCAAGATTTTCTGTTGTAGCCGGCACTTTACCGCCATGAAGATGCTTAAACCAAAGTTTTGCATGTTCCTTTTCATTCAACGCTGTTTCTTCAAAAATATGAGCTATCTGCACATATCCGTCTTTCTTAGCCTTTGAAGCGTAGTACAAGTATTTGGTATGCGCTTGGGATTCACCTGCAAAAGCAGCTTGCAGATTCTTTTCGGTCTTTGTTCCTTTCAAATCTTTTGCCATAGTAGTATAATTTAAGAGAAATTCCTGTTATTCATGATTAACACTAAGTTCTACATTACCGCCATCTACTGCCTGTGTCAACTGTTCTACCGACTCTACCACGTTAATGATATAGTCGCCCACTTTTTCAGCCTCGCACACAATATCCATATAGAAAATACCGCTCTGATAGTTGTATTCCTTCTGGTTTATGCTTTCTATGTTCTCAGTGCGCAACAGATTACGGTAATTATTTATCTCACGCTCTTTGTTGTGGCTGCGCATAATGTCGGCATCACGCACATTTTCCACATCTTTCAGCACAAGTATCATGTTTGACATTGCCTCTTCCACATACTTGAACATAGTGTCTATATTCTTGTATATATTCTCGGTGAAATGAGCATGAGCCTCCTCCTTGCGAACAAGTGCTTTAGCCACATTGAAACAACTGTCGGCTATGCTTTCTATCTCGCTCACGATATTCAGTATGGACGATACACGCAACTTGCCTTCATAACTCAAGCGACCGTCCATCACTTTATTCAGATAGTTGGCGATTTCTATTTCCATACGATCCGAAATCTCTTCATATTTCTCTATTCGGGTGTACAGTTTGTTAAATTCTTCCGTACCGTTCTTCGTATGCACAAGTTCCTGCGCCATGCCTATCATGCGCTTTACGCGCTCTGCATAGACCACAGTCTCGCGCTGAGCCTGCATGATATTAAGTTCCGAGGCATGAAGAAGACCTCGGCTGATGAACTTCAACTGGAATTCTTCCTCCTCTTTATGAGAGGAACGGATTATCATGTCACAAATCTTCACAAACAAGCCCGGGAACCATATCATTACCGATAAATTAATGATATTAAACACGGTGTGGAATATTGACAAGCCGAATGAAACCGCCACTTCGTAGGCATTGAGCGTTCCAAACGATGCCATAGCCTGTGCGGGATTCCCTTGCCCGAACATCTCGGTTATCCACACCACAAGGCTGCAGAACGGATAGAACAATATCACTGCCCATATCGAACCGAAGAAATTAAACAAGAAATGCACCGTCGCGGCTTTCTTGGCAGTTATATTTGCTCCCAACGATGCCAAGATTGGTGTAATAGTAGTTCCGATATTGGAACCAAGCACCATAGCACAAGCCATTTCAAACGGTACCCAGCCTTTTAACGCCATCACCATCACTATGGCGAATGTAGCCGAAGACGACTGTATTATCATGGTTACTATCAAGCCCACTGCCACAAACAGCAAAACCGATACGAAACCCATAGATGAGTATCCCGCAAGGAATTCAAGTTGCTCCGGACTTAATTCCGGAACATTGTCGCTTATAAGTCCGAGACCCATAAACAGCAACGCAAAGCCCAATATAAATTCGCTCAAGGACTTGTGGCTGCTCTTATTGGAGAACATCAGCGGAATGGATACCGCAATCATCGGCATTATAAAAGCGGAAATATCAACTTTCACGCCAAATAAAGTAATAATCCACGACGTCATTGTTGTTCCCACATTGGCGCCCATTATCACGCCGATAGACCGCACAAGCGACATCAAGCCGGCATTGACAAAACTCACCACCATCACCGTAGATGCCGACGAGGATTGAATGATTGCCGTAATTAATGTACCTGTTAAAACTCCCATGAAACGGTTGCGAGTCATTGCCGAAAGAATGTTTCTCATGCGGTCGCCTGCAACTTTCTGTAGACCCTCGCTCATCACCTTCATTCCATACAGGAACAAACCGATAGCACCTATCAGGGTCAGAAAATCAAGAAATGAGTAGTTCATCTGCTCAAAGATTTTTTTGTTATGTAATTTATTTCTCTATAAACAGCCCAAGGACGTGTTTTATCAGTCGATAATAAAACAACCATCCAAAATTATTACAAAAATATAACAAATGTATTAAATCCCCAATATCCCCACCATTTTTTTGAAAAATTCCTCAGAAACAGTTTTTGAATTTTCTTAAAAATGTTATTACAGATTTTATTAAAAATTCCTCATTGAGGGAAGAATTTGTAAAAAAGCACTCATTGAGGGAGATTTGAAACCTTAAAAGAAAAAGATATGCAGATATAATAGAAAATGGCTTTGGATATAAAGGGAAAGAGCAGGCGGATATAAACGAGAAAAGGCTGCGTAAAGGCAGCCTTTTCAATGTTTATGTGAGTTGGATTATTCTTGGTCAGAATCCCACCATACAGGAAGGGTACAGATTTCATTTGAATTATACCAAGCTCCACCCTCTCCTTCTCCAAGAGGAAGATCTGATGCACCCGGAACTTCAGCTCCGATAGCCTCAAGGCTTGCAGAGTTGTAATTAGTTTCGTAAGATGCTTGCGGCCAGCGACGCGGTAGCTTATTCAATGGCATATAAGTCAAATAGTCAGCAGTGTTGTAGTAGTCAAACGGTTTATCCCATCCCAAGAATATATTCTTGTCATAGTCGTGACGACGCATATCAAGCCACTGTTCTATTGTCCATACCATTGCAATTTGCTTTTGTGTCATGATTTTACCCATAGTAATATCACTGCTTGAGCCAAGAGCGTTGTCAAGGTATGAGTTGATTTCTTCAGCTGTAGCAGGAGTGAAAGAAGGACAAGATTCCAATGAAGGATGAGTTGCAACCCAAGTCTTACATTGATCGTTAAGCAATTCTATATTAGCTTTCACTCCTTCACGGTAAGCAGCGTAAGCACCGCTCTTATCACCCTTACGCATAAGCACTTCAGCTTTGATGAAGCACGCTTCATGATATGCAGCCATGAAAGAAGGAGCGTCTGGACGACCATGCCAGTGACCTCCTAATGCCGATTCGTCGACACCAGGAGATACTCTGTATAGTAGATCCTTAAATCCGTTATAACCAGTACTACCGCAACGTCCTTGAACGTAGATGGTGTCACCCCAACGCTCTTTATCGTCAGTGTTACAGTACCAACTGTTTGGCGTCAACGTCTGACCCTTTGCGGTAGTTGCTGCACTTGTGAAACTGTTTGCATAAGGAGCACCATTTTTAAGAATGTTAGTACTCATGTCAATCGGTGCAGAACGACGCCATTTTTCATCTGCTGTCCATTTTACGTTAGCTGGAGAGGTAGCGGATTTCTTTGAGCGCGCCCAAGGTATAAGTTTATCTGCGCGCGGGTCTTCGATACCATTGCCGCTAAAGTTGGTTAGGTTGTCATAGAAGTACTTTGTTACGTAGTATCTATTGTTATTCATTCCCACGCAAGAGAATAGAGGAGAATAGTCTACGGTTTCATCCCATCCGGCTTCATCTGTAGTAGGACCGTTGGTGTCGGTGTGCCTTACAAGAGTGTTATCAGCATTGCTTTGTTGAGCTTTAGCCAAGCAGTTAAGGATTTCTGTTTCGTCATACTTACCTTCTTTATAGCTTCCTGCTGCTTTTTTAGACAAGTGGTTTAGCCAACGAGCCTTAAACAGATAACACATTTTAATCCACTTATTTATATCACCGTTATTCCAAGAGTCTCCGGTAGATAACGGTTGTGCAGATACGGGTTGTTCTTTCGAGAAAAGCTCGATAGCTTCATCCAAATCTTCAAGACAACCCATAAATATGGTTTTACCTGTATCGTATTTAGGAGCTACAGATTCACCAAACGCTTCAGTGTATGGAATTTCGCCAAACACATCGGTCATGGTCATAAAACCTGCTGCACGCAGGAATTTTGCTGCACCGGCATAATGGTAAGCTTCATCTTCCATTGCTCTGTCATATATCAACTGCAAATTCGATCCACAGAATACGAACCACCATTGTTGAAGATGGGAATTACGCTTTGATGCTCCGAAATTCCATTTTGACGCACCGCCTTCTCTTTCAGATGTTGTAGTGAACTGCCCGCAATAATATGTAATGTTTGAAGCGGTAATATATTGCGAGTGGTTGTGATAAAATTCAGCGAATGGAAGCAATTGGTAGTACTTCGCGTCAGCTGAAGTGGCACTGTTTGGATTATCATTGATGTCCAAGTAATCGTTGCAGGAAACCAACGATGCCACGCATGCCATACCTAATATTAATGATTTAAAAAGTTTCATATACATTTAAATTTATAGTGTCAATATTAGAATGTCAAGTTAACTCCGAATGCGAAACTTGCAGTAGCGGGAACACCGCAGTAGTCTATACCTACAGAAGAAGAGCCGATTGCACCTGAACCTGCGGCAGCAACTTCCGGATCACCATCATAATTAGTGAACAGCAATAGGTTGTTTGCGGTTGCAGTAAGGGATGCACGCTTGATAACTTTGGTCTTGGCAAGGATAGACTTAGGTACATCGTAGCTCAAAGAGATTGTGCGTAGACGAAGTGAATTTACGTCAGTCATAAAGTTAGCACATTCCATTGTATAGACGCTTTGCCAGTAGTTGTTGATGATTGTACGTCCGCTTGTTTCTTTACCGTTGAATTGATAAGTTTCATTAGCATTGAATGTGTATGAGCGATCTTCATATACAGGTTCAGCAGCAGTTCCCACGTTTTCAACACCATTGATTACCAATGATTCGCGATTAGCAGAAAGTTCGCTTACGCCGGCAGTTGTCATTGCATAGTGAGTACCATTGTAAACGTCACCACCTACACGGAATTCCCATGCCATATTTAAAGTCCAGTTCTTGTAAGTGAACGTATTGTTCCAACCACCTTGGAACTTAGGCTCGCGATTACCGATTTCAAATGTTGTTGAATTACCTTCTTGTGTAGGCATGCCGTTCTTGTCCAAAATCAACTTACCGGCATCTGTTCTCGCCCAACGAGAGCCGGATATAGCCATAAAGTTACCGCCATTAAATGAAGCTGCTTTAGCATTACCCACTTGTACATCCGTTACGTAAAGAATATCTACGCCGGGATATAGGTTGTCAACTGTACCTCTGTTGCCTGATATATTGATTGTACTTTCCCAAGAGAAATCCTTAGTTTCGATAGGAGTACCACCAATCATGATTTCCATACCCTTGTTGTAAACATCACCGGCGTTGATACTGCGCAAGATGTAACCAATTGTATTAGACAATCGCGGCGACATGATTTGGTTGTAAGAATTGTTGGTATAGTAAGCGTAGTCAAACTTCAAACGGTTGTTGAAGAAACGAAGTTCAAGACCTATTTCTGTAGATTTTGTGATTTCCGGTTTCAAGAATGGGTTGCCGGCAGTCCAATATTTACCATAACCAACTTTATTGCCAAGGTATGTTCCTACAGGCCATAATGATGTATTGGTAACGTATGGTGTAGCGTCTTTACCTACCTTAGCCCAAGATGCACGCACCTTACCGAAAGAAATTGGGAAATCCTTATCGATAATGCCTTGATCCTGCAAGAATTGAGTGAATACGATAGAACCGCTCACTGATGGATAGAAGTAAGAACGGTTATCTTTAGGAAGGGTAGAAGTCCAGTCGTTACGTCCTGTTACTGTAGCGAAGACGGTGTTTCTCCAGTCGGCACGCAATTCACCGTAAACGCCTACAAGACGTTTTCTGGAGATTGAGTTACTAAATTTACGGTCTTCGTCAAGAGCGTTGTCAAATGCATAAAAATCAGGAACTTGGAAGTTCCAAGCCATGCGGTAATTGCTGGAAGATTTTGTATAGTCGGTAGAAGTACCAAGCAAAAGGTTGATGTTGAAGTCGCCGAATTGCTTGTTGAAGTTTGTCATCAAGTTGGTTGACAAGTAGCGATAACGATAAGAGTTTTCACTTAACATACCATTCTGCCATTGTTCCTTATATACACCGCCTGCACCAATTTGGTTTCTGTTTTCAGATGTATAAGAGTCCATACCCATACGGTAAGAAATCCACCACCAGTCGGTAATGTCAGCTTTAACAGAGAAGTTTCCGGTAAAGCGTTCTGTTTCGTCGGTAAGTTTGTTTTTATTCAATACCCAATATGGATTATCGCGTTCATCCACGACATCAAGACGATCACCAAACATGCGATAACGTGTACCGTCTTCGTTCATGTAGTGTGTCATGTCATCGAATGGAGACCAGCGATATACTCCTGTCATTGTACCTGAACCACTTGATCCATAAAGCGATGCAGATGTAAGGGTCTTGTCGGTATTGGCTTGAGAGTAAGCTACATTCGCTCCAAATGTCAACATTTGCCACTTCTGCTCACCATTAAAACGGAATGTGGTCTTTTTATAACCTGTAGTAGGGATAATACCTTCTTGGTCGTAGAAAGAACCTGACAAGAAGAAGTTGCCGTTTTTGTTACCTCCGGATACGCTTAAGTTTGTATCCCAAGCACCGCCTTGCTGGAAGAAATCACCGATATTGTCATAAGTTTGTTCATTTCCTTCAGCGGGAGCACCCCAAGAATTATAAGAAAAATCGTCAAATGTAGTGCTTACATAATTTCCGTTTTCATCATAATTGTCTTGAGCATAACCTCTTTTGTATTTTTTCTGTGTTTTAGGAAGGTTTTTAACCCATTGTGTCATGTATTTAGCGTTCAAATTAACTTCAACAGACCCTTCCTTACCTTTCTTTGTGGTGATGATAACCACACCGGCAGATGCGCGTGAGCCGTAAAGAGCCGAAGCAGCAGGACCTTTCAATACCGACATGTTCTCGATATCTTCAGGGTTGATGTCCATTACACGGTTAGAGTTGGTTGATGAAGTCGATGTAGTACCATCGAAAGCTGAATTACCTACCACCGATGTAGAGTTGTCATAGATAACACCGTCTACTACGAATAGAGGTTGGTTGTCGCGTTCAAGTGATGTACCACCGCGAAGAATAATTTGAGTTCCTGCACCTGCAGCACCCGATGATTGAGTGATGTTAACTCCGGCAATCTTACCGG
>X67_European_Roe__coassemble_276_pt1 | contig 12657 bp, 11 predicted proteins | sample X67_European_Roe__metabat2_low_PE_011 | metagenome-assembled genome bin X67_European_Roe
GGGAATTGGCTGTTGGCTACAAGGTCGGCAATCAGTTCTATTGCTCGTTCAAAATGTTCGCATGAAAAAATGGAATATAGTGCAGTCCCTTCCTTTGTAGTGTAGGCGTTGAGTTCGCCTCCCACACGTTCCATTCGGTTCAGGATGTGCCATGAACGGCGGTACTTGGTGCCTTTGAATATCGTATGTTCCACAAAATGAGCCAGTCCCGCCTTACCGGGTAAATCATCCCTACTGCCGGCATTTATGGAAAGTCCGCAATAAGCAACCTGCGAAATAGTAGGTACATGGACAATCCGCAACCCATTGGATAATGTGTGATTATAGTATTTAGTCATTTTGTTTTCTATTCTTTTTTCGCCAAGTTTTTATGCGGTATATTCCGGCTTTGCCAAGAATAAGCAGCCCACTATATTGTGCAGCTTTCGCCAATCCGAAGAATACAACCCAAAGCACACCTTTGGCTGACGCACTTATGGGCAACAACATTTGAGCGAAAGAAATGATATAGCAAAGCACACACACGCCAAGCACCACCACTCCGGTGCGAAACGACAGCCCGGTAAGCCATTTCTTGAATCCCACTGTTATGTTCTTTCTATTTTCCACAGTTGAAACAGATTTTCCTAATCCCCCACTTCCAACTGACACAGGTAATCATAATGAGAACCTTCTTTAATTAATTTTGCGGTAAAACCACAAGCCTCGACACAACATGCCAACGTATCGAAGTCTACATACAGACAATCAAATTTACCGCCTTTCACTCCCTTGTATCTCATTTCATAATCGACAAGCCCGTAGTATTCTCCGTTAATATCTATATCAAAACTGCCGTCTTCGTTTTCATACAGGTATTTCAGATCACTGGAATCCATTAAAATAGTACCTCCGGGGTTAAGCATCTCTCGCATACGGTCGAAAAACATGGGCATATTCTCCAAGCGTCCCACTATTCCGGAGCCATTCATCAACATCAGTATAGTGTCAAATTTATCGGTAAATCGCACATCAAACATATTTACCAATCGTGCATCTTTCACTCCGCGCAGTTTCATTGCTTCCACCGAAAGCGGAGAAATCTCCACAGCACACACATCCTTACCCATTTCCTGCAAAGCAAGAGCGTGACAACCGCTTCCTGCCCCCACATCAAGAATTTTACCCTTTGCCATGCGCAAGGCTTCCTGCTCTACTTCAGGCATTTCATCAAAAGAGCGAAAAAGTGTCTCAATTGGCATTTCATCTTCTTCAAACATCGAAGATAACACCCTGAGCCGTGCAGCCTTTCCTGTACGGGCATAGTCAAGTATAGCAGCCCCCATCGGGTCTTTTTTTGCATCTATAAGTTGGTCGCTGAATCCCATATTTTGTCGTAAGGTTTAATTCACGCCACAAAGTTAATGACTTTCTGCCTTTTTCCCATATTTCACACCTCATCAAACAAAATTTCATTTTTTTGAGGGGGAGCTTCTCAGTTAAGATATGTGAGGATTTTTCCGCTTATGAGTAATAAAGAGATTTCACATATCTTGGTGTCGTATTCAGTCTCCAAAAGCCGCTCCTCGGCATCAAGCAGACTTTTTTGAGCCTCGCGCATCTCAATACCGGCAAGGTCACCAAGTAAATTGCGTTCACATGCTATCTCATGATTTTCACGTGCAGTCTTCACATTCTCTCGTTCAAGCTCAAGCAGGCGCAAATTATTCTCATAGGCTTGCCATAAGTCGCACAAATCGGCGTAAAGGTTCAATTCAAGATTTCGTTGCTCCAATTCTGCGTTCTCCACTGCTATGCGTGCATTACGACGTTCCCTGCTCCTGTTTCCGTCAAAAATTTTCATTCCCAACGTTATACCGAAATCTGCGCCCCAATTGCTCCGTTTAGAAGTAGCATTAATACCATATTTATTGTAGGTATAACCATATCCGGCATTCAGCTTCAAGTAAGGATAATCACGAGAAGATGCCGTTTTCATATCCAATTCGGCAAGTGTCCTGTTTTGAGCAGCCTTTAGTATAGACGCATTATGTTCCAAAGTATAACTCCACAGCGAATCAAAATCAAGTTTATTTTCCACCACTATAATTGAATCGACGACATCAAAGGCCTCTTTAACATTGTGGTCTCCCATCAATTCTTTTAATCTGATGCGTGAAGATGCCAGCATCTCTCGTTGCTTGATACTTTCGGTGCGATCGGCATTAAAATCCACCTGAGCCTGTTTATATTCCAACTTGGAACCTTGTCCTATAATGTAGCGTTCATAGACAATGCGCATACGCTCGCGTGACAATTCCACAGCATATTCCAAATTCTTCATTCTCACTTTCTGCTGTACAAAATTGTAGTACTCGGAAGCAATGCCTGCCACATAGTCCTCAATGGCGATGCGGGTGATTGTTTCGCTTTGACGTTTCAATTCCTGCAATCGACTGTAGTTTGCCTGTATCTTGAAACCGTCAAACAAAGTCCAGTTCAAGTCCAACCCTGCGTGCAGCGTATGGTCGGCAACTCCGCGTTCTTTAGAGACTTCGCCTGTGGAACGTGCTGTAGTGTTAGTATTATCAAGAGTTCCCGAATATCCTGCCGAAAAGTTAACTTCAGGGAGGTATCCCGCATTTGCTATGGTAGCATTATTTGCCGCCGTTTTTTCATCATTGCGCACAATCTTCAAGGAGTAATTATTTTCAAGCCCATTATCTATACAACTCTTTAGTGTATTGACCTGAGACACCCCCGAAAGTGCTGTCACTGTTGCCAAGATTATGGCAAGTATATTCCGTCTATTCATTTTTTCTTCTTAACTGAAAGGTTGGTTGACACATACGTGTAGATTGCAGGTACAACATACATAGTGAGCATTGTGGATACAAGCATACCGCCCACCACTGCAGTTCCCATTGCGATACGACTGTTACAGCCTTCTCCCGTTGCAAACATCAAAGGCAGAAGACCAAGAATTGTAGATGCACTGGTCATAAGGATAGGACGCAAGCGTTGAGCAGACGCCTCCTTAATGGCTGTGTGTTTATCTTCACCGTTGAGTTGACGCTGATTGGCAAACTCTACTATAAGGATACCATTCTTGGCAACAAGTCCGATAAGCATGATAATACCTATCTGACTGAAAATATTCATTGTTTCTCCTCCTAATTTCATAAAAATCAATGCTCCGCATATCGCAAGAGGTACAGTAAGCATTATTACAAGCGGATCCTTGAAACTCTCAAATTGCGCCGCAAGAATAAGATAAATAAGTACAAGAGCAAGACCGAAAGCAAAAATAAGACTTGACGAACTCTCTCTGAACTCCTTGGAATCTCCGGCAAGCGCAGTACGGAATGTATCGTCAAGGGTTTCCTTTGCAATCTTATCCATTTCATCCAAGCCCTCACCTATGGTTCTTCCTTCGGCAAGACCCGCCGATATTGTGGCAGAGCAGAAACGATTGTAACGATATAATTTTGGGGGAGCAATACTTTCCACCAAATCCACAAGATTTTCCATCTGTATCATTTCGCCATCGGAACTGCGCATGTATATAGACTTCAAATTGGCAGGTGTGTTGCGTTGTTGGCGGTTTATCTCACCCACAATCTCATATTGCTTACCGTTCATATACAAGTAACCGAGACGTTGGTCGGCAAGACCATACTGAAGTGTTTGAGCAATATCCTTAGTACTTACACCCATAATATTAGCCTTTTCTCTATTTATGCTTATACGTAATTCCGGTTTGCTGAACTTTAAGTCTACATCAGCCATTTGGAACACAGGGTTCTCATATACCTTGGCAAGGAATTTAGGTAACACTTCTTGCAGTTTCTCTATATTAGTGGCTTGCAGCACATATTGAACCGGCATTCCTCCGCGTCGTCCGCCGAAAGAAGAACGTTGTTGCACAAACGACCGTGCATCCGTTTTCTTCTGTACGGCACGCGATAGCCGTTCAGCCACATCCATTTGTGAATAATCGCGTTGATTAATGTCTTTCAAGGAAATCTGTATATTTCCACTTCCCGATGACACGCGTGCCGTTATAAATTCAGCATCGGGCATAATGGAATCAGCCAGACGGTTTATTTCCTCGGTATAATCACGCATATATTCATAGGTTACTCCCTCCGGTCCGCTGGTACGTATCGTGATACTGGAACGATCCTCAAGCGGAGCAGTTTCGGCAGGGATGGAAATCCATAACCACACACTCAATATAAGTGCCACCGCCATAACAGGTACAGCCCAAATGCGGTGTTTCAGAAATTTCTCCAAAGAACGTGAATAAAACCGATTCATTCCTTCAAAGAACGGTTCGGTCTTGCGGTACAACCAGTTCTTTTCTTCTCTTCTAACCAGCATCTTAGTGGCAAGCATCGGTGTGATAGTGAGTGCTGCAAATGACGATATTATCACAGTACCCGCCACAACAAAACTGAACTCACGGAACAAGCGCCCTGTAGAGCCTTCCATGAAGACAATGGGCAGAAATACCGCCACCAGTGTGATAGTAGTGGAAATCACGGCGAAAAAAATCTCCTTAGAGCCTTCAATACCGGCATCTATAGGTTTCATCCCGCGCTCTATTCGCGTATATATATTCTCGGTCATTACAATAGCGTCATCAACCACAAGCCCTACCGACAGAACGATTGCAAGCATCGACAGCACGTTTATGGAGAATCCAGCCAGATACATTATAAAAAAAGCACCTATGAGCGATACAGGAATGACTATACAGGGAATAAGCGTTACTCGCCAGTCGCGAAGGAAAAGGAATATTATAAGTATTACAAGTACAAATGCTTCATATACAGTGGATTCAACTTCACTTATAGAAGCGCGAATAAACTTCGTATTGTCAAATCCGTAATTATATTTCACATCATCAGGCAAATCCTTCTTCATCGTTTCCATACGCTTATACACAGCATCGGCGATGTTTATATGATTTGCTCCGGGCTGAGGAACAATAGCCACACCCACCATAGGCACACCGTTCATTTTCATGTAACTTTTCAAGTCGCGCGCACTCAGCTCGGCATTACCTATATCACTGAATCGCACAATTCGCCCGTCGACTTCTTTGATAACAAGATTGTTGAATTCTTCGGTAGTGTGCATCTGCCCGAGCGTGCGTATGGACAATTCTGTGGTGTTACCCTCGATACTGCCTGAAGGCAGCTCCACATTCTCTTTATCAAGTGCATTTTTGACATCCATCGGAGTGATGCCGTATCCCGACATTTTTACAGGGTCGAGCCACAATCGCATACAATATCGTTTCTCACCCCAAATGGATACGCTGCTCACTTCGGGTATCGTCTGCAACTGCTCTTTTACCGTAAGATCGGCTATTTCGCTTAACTCAAGCAAAGAACGCTTATCACTCTGTATTGCCACCATCATGATAGGCATAGCATCGGCATCGGCTTTCGATACTGTGGGCGGGTCGCAGTCTTTGGGCAGATTGCGTTGCGCTCGCGACACCTTATCACGCACGTCGTTGGCTGCGGTTTCCAAATCAACCGATAACTCAAATTCCACCGTTATTCGACTTGAGCCTTGTTGGCTCACACTGGTAAGGGAACGTATCCCCGGTATTCCGTTAATATTCTGTTCCAGCGGCTCGGTAATCTGATTTTCGATAACATCGGCATTGGCTCCGGGATAAGAACATGAAACCGAAATTATAGGATTATCAACCGAAGGGTATTCTCTTACTCCGAGACTCATGTATCCTATAGCACCGAAGAGCAGTATGACAAGTGTCATCACTGTGGCAAGAACCGGGCGTTTTATACTTAATTCTGATATATTCATGGCAGACTCGGTTATTTAACTTCATCTAAAGTAACTTTCTGTCCGGTGCGTATTTGCATGGTACCGCTTGTTATCACAGTATCTCCAACGCTCAATCCGGTTATTACCTGCACCTTGTCGGCAGTGCGTACACCCTTCTTTATTTCGGCAGGTGTCGCAACACCATTCCTATAAAGGAATACCTTATCTATACCCATCTCCGACACGATAGCTTCACTTGGCACGGCAAGTGTGTTGTTATATTGATTGGTCGTAAGAGTTACGTTCACATATCTTCCCGGCACAAGCTTGCCGTTTGAATTATCATAATAGGCACGTACCTTAAAAGTACGGGTATCATCGTCCACGCGTGAATCGAGTGCATAAACTTCGGCGTTTCTCTTACTTAGGTCTCCCTCAAGCGTAAAACTCAAATCGGAACCGGCCTTCAGTACTCCGGCATACCGTTCAGGTACATTGAATTCCACTTTCAGCGGATTGATTTTCGTCAGTTTGGCAACAGTGGTGGAAAGCGATGCATAAGAGCCTTGGCTCACATTACGCAATCCCACAATACCGTCAAAAGGCGCACGCAGTTCAGTTTGTGCTATATTGGCTTTTATCAACTCTATTTCGGCTTTTAATGTCGCCAACGCAGTCTCAGCCTCTTGAAAAGCCTCCTTACTTACCGCTTCTTTTTCAAGCAATGCATTTTGGCGATAAAGTCGGTCTTGATGCAGTTTGAGCTGTACTTCAAGTTTTTTCAGCTGCGCTTGAAGCGGAGCATCATTGATTTTGGCAAGTAATTGCCCTTTCTTCACAAAAGCCCCTTCGTTGAAATGTATTTCAGTGATTTTCCCCGAGGTCTCAAATGTCAAGTCCACTTCTTCATCGGGAAGAATACTTCCACTCACAAAAAGTTCGTCCGATAAGTCTTGTTTCTGCATGACCACGGCTCTCACGTTCAAAATCTTTTTCTTATTCCCCTTACCACTTTTTGTGGATGATTCTTGTAAATCACTATTCACTTGTGGCGTCAAGTTATATATCCCCCAACCCGCAAAACCTAAGACAATTGCACCGACGATGCCCCATTTAAGATATTTATTCATTTATATATAAGCTGTTAAGATTCTAAAACAGAATTACTATCAAGTTATAATTAAGAATATTAATCACAATTTCATTGTTAGATGCGTATCTATACCGAAGGTTGAAATTCTGTTTTGCATTTTTATAGAATTTCTACTTGCAAATTTAACGTAATTTGCTGTGATTAACAACCGACGGCTGTTATTTTACCTAAAATGTACTATGCGAGATTGGCATAGGTCTTTTGCCGTTTGAAAAGTTGGTTGTATCTTTGTTGCAGTATTCAAAAACCATAAAATGGAAAGGAAAGATTTTGAGATAATGGCACCGGTAGGCTCTTATGAGTCTCTTGTGGCAGCCGTGCAGGGCGGTGCCGACGCTATCTACTTCGGTATAGAGGGACTTAACATGCGTGCCAATTCTGCCAACAACTTCACAATAGACGATTTGCACAAGATTGCCGAATATTGTCATGAGCATGGACTTAAAAGCTATCTCACAGTGAATACCGTTATCTATGACAACGACATCGACACCATGCACAAGATTGTGGATGCAGCCAAGGAAGCTCGTATATCGGCAATCATCGCCAGCGATCTCGCTGCCATACTTTATGCACGCAGTATTGGGGTGGAAGTGCATATCTCAACTCAAGTGAATATTTCCAATAGCGAGGCTGTACGTTTTTATGCACAATATGCCGATGTGGTGGTACTTGCACGCGAATTGAATCTCGAACAGGTTTACAATATTCATCAATCCATTTTGAAAAACGATATTCGCGGTCCTCACGGCGACCTTATAAGGATAGAAATGTTCTGTCATGGAGCATTATGCATGGCAGTATCCGGCAAGTGCTATATGAGCTTGCATGAAATGAATCGCAGTGCCAACCGTGGAGCATGCGGACAGATATGCCGCCGCAGCTATACAGTAACCGACCGCGACACCGGTGAGCAGCTCGACATCGAAAACCAATATATCATGTCGCCGAAAGATTTGAAGACCATACATTTCATGAACAAGATGATTGATGCAGGAGTTAGGGTATTCAAAATAGAAGGACGCGCACGCGGACCGGAATATGTACGCACAGCCGTGAGCTGCTACAACGAAGCTATCAACGCTTATATCGATGGTTCTTTCACCGAAGAGAAAATTGCCAACTGGGATGAACGCCTAAGCACAATCTTCAATCGCGGCTTTTGGAACGGGTACTACCTTGGTCAGCGACTCGGCGAATGGACATCGAAGTACGGCTCTTCAGCTACAAAAATTAAGGTGTATTGCGCTAAAGGAATACGCTATTTCTCCAAAATCGGCGTTGCCGAGTTTCAAATGGAAGCAGGTGAACTGCACGTGGGCGATGACGTGATTATCACCGGACCCACTACAGGGGCTGTGCCTCTTAAAATAGAAGAAATAAGAGTGGACTTGAAACCGGTGGAAAAAACCCGTAAGGGCGAAAGATTCTCAATAAAAACAGCTGACAAAATACGCCCGAGCGATAAGATGTTCCTATGGAAGAATGTCGAGGAAGTAAACCTTGGCGCACACCGAGAAATCAAATAATACAAAGAGTGCCGGAATACAAAAGCCCGGCACTCTTCTTTTTAAAAAGCTGTTTAAATGTTACTTTATTCTGCTGATGTAAGCGAAAATACTATCGGTATGGTATAATATACATCCACAGGCTTATTTCCTTGCATTCCCGGCTCAAATTTTGCCATTCCTTTTACAAGACGTTTAGCTTCAGCATCAAGCAAAGGATGTACTTTCTTTATGATTTGAATATCTCCTATGCTTCCGTCTTTTTGTACCACAAAGCGTACTATCACAGTTCCTTGTATATTCTCCTCATGTGCCTTTTGCGGATATGCGATGTTCTTTTTTAAATATTCCAACATAGCCTTTTCTCCTCCGGGATATTCCGGCATTTTTTCCACCACTTTCAAAGGTTCACCGTTTTCGGCGGCAACTTCGACATAATCGACTTTAGCAGACGAAACTGCTCTTGCTGTATCCTGCTCAATAACAGCTTCCCGACCTGTGTTTTCGGTCTTAGCGCCATCCATATTACACCCTATCAGCAAAGCGGCAATCATCGGTAAAAACAACAGATATTTAGCTTTACTGATTCCTCTTGTTCGTTTTTTGTTCATCATTTTGATTCGTTCTTTTAAAGGTAAAACATTAAAATTATTATATAGATTTGCTGCAGCCTTTTGATAAGTCAGTCCCAACAGGTGATACTGATAAGTCTTTCGTTCATGACCCTCCACAATTACCGTGTTGTCGGCAAGATATTCAAGATTATTGCGAATTTCCTGCTTTACAAGCCACATAAACGGGTTATACCATAGAACAATGCAGGCAAGTTCGCTCAACAGAACATCAACCGAATGCCACTGTTCCACATGAGCGCGTTCGTGCGAGATAATCTCATGCAGCTCAGCTTCTCCATGAGACTCTGTATTGATAAATATCAGTTTGAAGAACGAGAACGGTGCTATATCCTTAACCAATACCCTTATCATGGTTCCGGACAGCCTCCTCTTATGACTTCCTCGCAGCAAAGCCAAGATACTCGATAACTGAACCAACAGGCGCAATAGCAATATGCCCGCCACTATACAATAAATAATCGTAACAGTATATCCCATCCATCCGACATCGTCTCCTGTAGCATTTCCGGGTCTAACCACAAGTTCAGGCATAACCGCACCCGAATAGTAGAATGCCGTCACTGCATCAAGTCCCGCCATATTGCCTAACCATTCTCCTATTTGCACCAATGGCAAAATCGGCGAGACTACCATTATGGCAAGTAAAGCCACTCTTCGCCACACAAAGAACGTATCCTTGCTCAACAAGAGCTTATAGAACGCATAGAACAGCGCTATCGCAATATTCACTTTCAACAGATACACCATCATTCTCCTTTTTCAATCATTTCCATTATATCCTTCAAGTCATCAGCAGATATTTTCTGCTCCTTGGCAAAAAAAGATACCATCTGCTTATAGGAATTCTCAAAATAATTACGTACAAATCCGCTCATAAACGTACGCTTATATTCACTTTCGCTTATCAATGGAGTATAACGATAAGTATTACCCTGCCGTTTCGCTTTCACATATTTTTTCCTCTCCAAATTTTTCACAATCGAGGCAACCGTTGTATATGGAGGGGCAGGAGGAGCATATTTCCCTACTATATCTTTAACGATGCAATCATTCAGTTCCCAAATGTAAAGCATCACCTCTTCTTCTTGTAAAGTCAATTTTTCCATAGAACCATTTATAAAAAACGTTTTATATTTATCACGGCACAAATCTACGAACTTTTCGTAGATGCAACAAGCGCACTTTCGTTAAAAAGTTTTAAAATACAAAACTTTCTTCTCTGTGCACCAAGAGGATACGAAATATTCGTAAATTATTCCAACAATTTACCCTCAAAAGAAAGGTAAAAGCCATACTTGAAGTCTCCCACTCAAAGACAAAACTCCTATCAAAAACAACGGATTAACTTGGATTGGGTCTGATTTATTTTGAAGAATTAGGACAATCATTGGGTATTTATAATCTTATTTATTAATTTTGTGTGGGATTACTAATCCCTAAATTCATTAATTTCCATAGAAATATGAAAAATGTATTGGTTACAGGTGCCGATGGATTCATAGGCTCACACCTTGTGGAACTGCTGCTTGATGAGGGATACTGCGTGCGCGCACTCAGCGTTTACAATTCGTTTAATTATTGGGGTTGGTTAGAAGATATTCACCATCCTAACCTTGAGGTTGTGTGCGGCGATGTACGCGACCCTAATTATTGCCGCGAGATAATGAAAGGATGTGACACAGTGCTGCATCTTGCGGCGCTTATCGCCATCCCATACAGCTACACCGCCCCCGACAGCTATGTTGATACCAACATAAAAGGAACTCTTAATATCTGCCAGGCTGCACGGGACTTAGGCGTGGAACGTGTGATTGTCACATCCACAAGCGAAGTTTACGGTACTGCACAATACGTGCCTATCGACGAGAAACACCCTCGCCAACCACAATCTCCGTATTCAGCCACTAAAATCGGAGCTGATGCCATAGCAATGAGTTTCTATAACGCTTTCAATCTGCCCGTGGTCATCGCCCGCCCATTCAACACCTACGGTCCTCGGCAATCGGCAAGAGCAATCATCCCTACTATCATCACACAAATAGCTAACGGCGTGCGAGAAATTAAAGTGGGCGACCTTACACCCACACGCGATTTCAACTACGTAAAGGATACTTGTCGCGGATTCCTTGCATTGGCAAGAGCACAGGAAATAGAAGGACAGGAAATAAACATAGCCACCAATTCGGAAATATCAATGGAAAACACCTTGAAAACCATTGCACGACTGATGAATGCCGATGTGAATTGGGTACAAGACCCTGAACGCTTACGTCCGTCAAAGAGTGAAGTTTTCCGCTTGTGGGGAGACAACACCAAGATTACCACTCTTACCGACTGGCAACCGCAATACAGCATCGAGCAGGGACTATCGGAAACCATTGAATGGTTCACCAAGAAAGAAAATTTGGCGAAATATAAAGCAAACTTATACAACAAGTAAGGAACAATAAGCTATGGGAGAGAAACGATTGATACTTGTGGGTGGAGGCGGTCATTGCAAGGCTGTAATCGATGTCATCCTATCAACCGGACGCAGCATCTGTGGCATACTCGACAACAACTTAACCATAGGCAGCACCGTTCTTGGTATCCCCATAATAGGCAATGACAACGATATTGCGTCATTCGCAGACGCAAATACCGAATTTATCATTACCGTAGGACAAATCAAAACACCAACCATTCGCCGAGAAATAGCCGACAGAATAAAATCTGCTGCCGGAACTTTAGCCGCACCCGTTATTGCAAGTTCCGCTCATATTGCAAAAGGGGTTACGATAGGCAGAGGTACGGTGATTATGCATAATGTTATTATCAATTCAGCCGCCACCATAGGAGAAAACACAATCATCAACACCGGTGCTATAGTGGAACACGACTGTAGCGTAGGTGATTTCGTTCACATCTCCACAGGAGCAATTATAAATGGAGGTTGCAACATCGGTTGCAACACATTCATAGGAAGCCATGTCACCGTTGTCAACGGAAAACAAGTGTCCAATGACATCGTTGTGGGTGCAGGAGCAACAGTAACTTGCGACATCACCCAATCCGGCACTTACTGCGGCACCCCGGCAAACCCCATAACATAAAACCATGAAACATTTAATTACAATTCTAATATTACTAATCTCCATAACTATAGAATCGCAAACGATAACATATAGTTATGATGCTTGCGGTAATCGTATAAGTCGTGAAATCATATTATCCCGTTCCATAGATACTTCAAAAAAATCATTTGAAGAAAAATTATCAGAAAATACAATTATTATATACCCAAATCCTACTGAAGGTATATTAAAAATAGAAATTAAAGGATGGGAACAAACCGGAAATCAATCAATCATCGTTTACGATTCTAATGGAGGATTAATTCATGATACCATTATAACATCATCTATTACAGAAATTGATTTAAGTAATTGTACTAATAGCATATATATCTTAATAATTTCATACAACAACGAAACTTCAACTTGGAAGATTATCAAGAAATAATTTAGAATGAAGAAAATATTATTTTTCATATTATATATTCTAATATCTTTATTTCATGCAAAAACATACGCCACAA
>X67_European_Roe__coassemble_280_pt1 | contig 12493 bp, 6 predicted proteins | sample X67_European_Roe__metabat2_low_PE_011 | metagenome-assembled genome bin X67_European_Roe
AAATCGGTGTAGGCGCACACATCAAGCAATTCTATGTAGGTGCAAGCTATGGTAGCGACTTCAGCGAACTTGTAAAGAAAGTAAAAGCATCAGTTCCTGCTATCACTGTAGGTTACAACTTCTAAGATTAAAACTTTTAAAAGAAAAACATAAACAAGGCGGAGTGTCATTTATCGGCATTCCGCCTTTGTTGTATCCTTACAATTGAATGAACTTTCCATATACTCTATATTCGCAGTAAAAAAATCATATCGGTTGCAACCTTTTGATATAACCGTTACGTCTAATGCATAGAAACTCAAATTTAAATCATAAGAAAATATGAAATCTATGCTTATTGGGGCATTATGTCTCACTATACCGACATGCGTCTATGCTCAAGCTCCTGCCGATACGCTTGACAACGAAATTGAACTTAAAGAAGTGGTAGTAAAAGCCAATCCGGTCATCCATAAAGCCGATAGAAAACTGCTTATTCCGGATGCCGAACAGATAAAGGCTTCTGCCAACGGGGTGGATTTACTTCGCAAACTTAATGTACCTGCTCTCATAGTAAGCCCGGTTGATCAATCCATCAAACTTGCGTCAAATGGGAAAGTGGATTTGCGTATAAACGGACGTGCTGTTTCCGATAAAGATATTCAAGCCATCGACCCCGGCACTGTTATACGGGTGGAGTATCATGATAATCCTTCGCTCCGCTATGGCGATGCTGAAATTGTGATAGATTTCATAGTTAAAAATCCCACTTCAGGGGGGAGTTATTTCTTCGGTCTTAGTCAAGGATTGAACAAAGGCTATAATGATTTTTACAATAACGTGAAGTTCAATAATAAAAAATCGGAGTTTTCGTTCAATAATAGTTTTCAATCACGTTGGAATTTGGGGCAATGGCGTGATAATACAGAATATTACACCCGTGCCGACGGTTCGCGTTATGAACGTGTGGAGGAAGGAGTTCCGGCAAATGCTACAAATATGGGCAATTGGTCTTCGGTGAGTTATAGTTTAACCGATCCCGATAAGCAATTGTTTTTCGTTCAAGCGAGCATGTATTATAATGACAGTAAACATAATGATTATAAAGGTATTCTCTCTAATAGTGACACCGGAGAACATTTCATGATGAACGACATTAATTCATCAAAAAGTTATAATCCTTCACTCGACATTTATTATCAACGCCATATTAAAAAAGACCAATTATTGATGTTCAATATAGTAGGTACTGTTACTCCAAGTAAAAGCCGGCGTATTTATACCGAATCTCCGATAATGGAAAATGGAGCAGTCTCGGAATTTCTCTCGTCCGATATTAAAACTCAAATCAAAGGCAGAAATTACAGCCTTATAGCTGAAGCGGATTATGAGAAATCGTGGAAAAACAGCCGTTTCACAGGAGGAGTGAGATATACGGGCAATTGGAGCCACAGTGAATATCTTGAACAGCAAGAAAAAAGCCATACTCGTTGGAACAATATATATGCTTTCGGCGAATATTGGCGTAGGTTAGGCGACAAAGTGGATTTAACACTCGGACTTGGAGCCACGCAATATTATAATTACACCGGCAATGTGACTAATTCAGCGTTCTTTGTACGCCCTAAAGTGAATTTGCGTTACCGACCAAGCAATTCTTCCACATTCAAACTTAATATATCGGCTTACGGTAATACACCATCTATTTCGCAACTGACAAGTGTACGCCAACAAATAGATAATGCACAAGTGAGTGAGGGTAACAATAATCTTAAGAATTACACGACATATAGGTCTCAATTACAATATGAATTAACGAAAGGTCCTGTTTACGCCTATTTGCGCGGGACTTATAGATATCATCACAATCCGATTATGGAATATAAGTATTGGGAAGGGGAGCAAATCATAAGCTCGTTTGCTAATCATCGTAATGCTCATGTTTTCAATTATGAATCTCACATAGCTTTAAACAATTGGAAAAATTGGATATCAGTTTCGGCTCATTTCGGTGTTAACCGTTATATCATGCATGGTAATAACTACACCCACACAAATAACAATACCTATTGGGATTTTTATACTGAAATTTCGCATTGGAATTGGAGCATAGGGGCTCAAATTAATACCAATTATAATACTTTGTGGGGAGAATCAATAAATGGAGGAGGTTCTGCATACGTTTTGGCGCTTATGTATCAGCACAAAAACGCTCATTTCATGTTTGCTTGCATGAATCCATTCTCCGGTGACTATAAAGTGGATTCGGAAAACCGCAACCGATATGCAGGCTACAAGCGTACACAACACTTGCAAGCCACACAAAGACTATGTGTATTGGGAATACGTTGGAACATACAATGGGGACGCAAACACCAAAGCGGTTCGAAACGCCTTAATAACTCAGGTGGTTCGGAGTCGGTTAAAGCTGCCGGTAAAGGTTGAATTTAAGAGGTTGTTTAGGTTTATAAAGAAAGTCTATACAGGCTGTTATATTGTAGCCTGTATAGACTTTCTTTTATGGAATCTTTGTCCCCTTATTTTTTTAGGGCGGCGATGCTTTCTTTCAATGTTTTGATTTTGCTTTCGGCATCGGCTTGTTTCTTACGTTCTCCTGCTACAACTGCTTCAGGAGCATTGCTAACGAAACGTTCGTTGCTCAACTTCTTCTCAATTGACGCAAGGAATCCTTCCATATACTTCAAGTCAGCCTCAAGTTTCTTCAATTCCTCTTCCACATTGATGCTATTGCCAAGAGGCACTGCATATTCTGTGGTTCCCACAAGGAATGAAGCAGCAGTTGCATCTTTATCACTCACTTCATCTATTGCTTCAAGATTAGCAAGTTTCTTGATTATCGCAGCATTTACGTTTTCAAATGCACCCACTACCTGTAGAGTTAAAGCATTCTTGTTAGGTATATTCTTTTGCAAACGCACCGAGCGCACTCCGGCTATGATTTCCTTTGCCTCATTCATCGCAGCAATAACAGCTGCATCAAACTGCTGTGCTTCCGGTATGCGTGCCACCATGATGCTTTCATTTTCGCCACGTTCGGCAATGTGTTGCCACAATTCCTCAGTGATGAATGGCATGAACGGGTGTAACAAGCGCAACAAGTTGTCGAAGAAATTCAACGTTGCATTATATGTAGCACGGTCAATTGGTTGCTGATAAGCAGGCTTAACCATTTCCAAATACCATGAAGAGAACTCGTCCCAGAACAATTTGTATACAGCCATTAGCGCCTCGCTCAAACGGAACTTGCCGAACAAGTCCTTAACTTCTGCAAGTGTAGAATTTAGCACTGCATCAAACCACTCGATTGCCTTGCGAGCCGATTCCGGTTGTTCTATATCTGCTACTTCCCAGCCTTTCACAAGACGGAATGCATTCCATATCTTATTATTGAAATTACGGCCTTGTTCACATAGTGAATCATCATATAGAATATCGTTACCGGCAGGTGCTGCAAGCATAAGTCCCATACGTACACCATCGGCACCGAATTTTTCCATCAACTCGATTGGGTCGGGAGAGTTTCCTAATGATTTACTCATCTTGCGACCTAATTTATCTCGAACGATACCGGTGAAATAAACGTTACGGAACGGCATTTTGCCTATGTATTCATAACCTGCCATAATCATGCGAGCCACCCAGAAGAAGATAATATCCGGTCCGGTCACCAAGTCGCAGGTGGGATAATAATAGTTGATTTCTTCATTGCCGGGGTTGTTTATTCCGTCAAACAGCGAGATAGGCCACAACCAAGATGAGAACCATGTATCAAGTGCGCCTTCATCTTGATGCAGGTCATCAAGAGTAAGAGCGTTGTTGCCTGTCTTAGCCTTGGCGAGTTTAAGAGCTTCTTCCTTGCTCGCAGCCACTACAAACTGTTCCTCTTCACCTTCTTTCGGTTCACCTATATAATAAGCCGGAATGCGATGTCCCCACCATAGTTGGCGGCTGATACACCAGTCTTGTATATTCTCAAGCCAATTGCGATATGTTGATTTATATTTTGCAGGGAAGAACTTGATGTCATCGTCCATTACCGGCGGTAACGCTATTTCAGCAAAATGTTTCATATCGATAAACCACTGCAATGACAGACGCGGTTCGATAGGAACATGAGTGCGTTCAGAGCATCCCACCTTGTTGGTGTAATTCTCCACTTTCTCCATCAGTCCTGCTGCAGTCAAGTCCTTGGTAATTTGTTCGCGTACATCAAAACGATCCATTCCGATATACATTCCGCCGGCATCATTGACTGTACCGTCTCCATTAAATATATCTATGGTTTCAAGATTATGTTTCTTGCCGAGCATATAGTCGTTTTGGTCGTGTGCCGGAGTTACTTTCAAGCAACCGGTACCGAATTCAACTTCAACATAGCGGTCTTCAATAACCGGGATAACACGATTCACAAGCGGAACAATCACTTTCTTCCCTTTCAACCACTGGTTTTTAGGGTCTTTAGGATTGATACACATTGCCGTATCGCCCATGATGGTTTCGGGGCGTGTGGTTGCAACAACGGCATAACGGCGTCCATCGGTGTCACGGTGTACGACCTCTTCTTCACTGCCTGTTTCACCCGAACCATCATCTTCGGCAACATAGTATTTAAGATAGTAAAGTTTGGACTGCTCTTCTTGATAGTAGACTTCATCATCGCTTAGTGCAGTTTGATTTTTCGGATCCCAATGCACCATGCGAAGACCGCGATAAATAAGTCCCTTATTGTAAAGGTCGATAAATACCTTGATTACGCTTTCCGAGCGCTTTTCATCCATCGTGAATGCCGTGCGGCTCCAGTCGCAAGATGCGCCAAGTTTCTTCAGCTGTTCAAGAATGATACCGCCGTGAGTATGTGTCCAGTCCCATGCGTGTTTCAAGAACTCCTCACGTGTCAAATCGGTTTTCTTGATACCTTGTGCGGCAAGTTTATTCACCACCTTGGTTTCGGTAGCAATAGATGCGTGATCGGTTCCGGGTACCCATAAGGCATTCTTTCCTTCCATGCGAGCGCGACGAATGAGAATATCCTGAATTGTGTTGTTCAGCATGTGACCCATGTGCAACACTCCCGTCACATTTGGCGGCGGAATTACTATTGTATAAGGTTCACGCCCGTCGGGAACCGACTTGAACAGATTCTTGTCAAGCCAGAACTGATACCATTTGCCCTCCACATCATGCGGATCATATTTAGTAGCTAATTCATTCATAAAGCAATGATTTTGATCGTAATTAAAATTCAATTTGCAAAATTAATAAAAAAACACGTATTCAACTTAAAAAGACCACAAAAACCGCAACCAACGGTATCGCAAAATATACAAAAAAATATCAGTCGATAGAATTTCTACCGACTGATAAGGGCTTATAGAACTATCAAATTAATAATTGGTCTTTTGAACTTCAAAATATGCTTGAGGAAACAAGCAAGCCGGGCATGCTTTAGGAGCTTCTTCGGCTTCAATCACGTAACCACAATTACGGCACTGCCAATATACTTTACCGTCTTTCTTGAATACTGTGTACTCTTCCACGTTCTTCAATAATGCCAAATAACGTTCTTCATGAGCCTTTTCCGCTACAGCTATCGCACGATACATAGCAGCAATTCCCGGGAATCCTTCTTCAGCCGCAACATCGGCAAACTTAGGATAATCAAGCGACCATTCTTCATGCTCACCTTCAGCGGCAGCCTTCAAATTCTCGGCTGTCGTTCCGATTTTTCCTGCGGGATAGCAAGCGTTGATTTCAAGCATTCCGCCTTCAAGCCATTTGAACATACGCTTTGCGTGTTCTCTTTCTTGCTCGGCAGTCTCCATGAAAATAGCTGCGATTTGCTCATAGCCTTCCTCTTTCGCTTTTTCTGCGAAATAAGTATATCTCATTCTCGCTTGTGATTCACCTGCGAATGACATTAACAGATGTTTTTCTGTTTGAGTCCCTTTTACACTTTTTGCCATAGTTTTGTAGTTTTAAATTGTTATCTTGTTGTTTTATTTTCGATGTAAAATTACACCAACTTCAATCATTTTCCAACCGATTTAATCTATGTTATGATAGATTAAATCTATCAAAGGTTTTCAAAAGAAAATGTTTACGCCTGCTAACAGATTGACTTTCTGTGCCCCCATTCCGGGTGATACGTCCCATTGCTTATTCAGCAGGTTTGCGGCATAAATGAAAACACCTATATTCTTTTTTATTTGATAATGCGCATTCATACTTAGATCGGTCACATTACCTAACTTCTGCTCTCCCCACGAAGTGACAGCCGGCGACCCAACCATACCATAATAGCTGTAGCACTTTCTGCCGCTACGCCAATCAAAATCAAGAGTAATTCTCAACGGCTTGAGCGGTTTTACCTCTATTTGTGCTTTCAGTACGGTTTCTGCGCGATCTTCTCCTAAGAAATAGCCTTTATCCAAATCCTGCGGAGAATATTTCATCCCAAACGTCAAATTCACCAAATCGTTATACTTATAACCGAATTCCACACCGGCATTCCAACCTTTCAAATCCGTTCCGCTCATATAGGTATATGGGGTTATCATCGGTTGTATTACACCTCCCGGTGCGGCTTCTTTTCCATGAATATAAAAAGCCATTGCATCCTTGAATACTCCATATCCGAAAAATGGTCTCAAATGAAAACCGTCAAAAGGACCTATTTTTATTCCTGCGGTAAAATCAACAGGTATATAGGTGCTGCCAAGGATAACGTTAGGCGCAATATAACGGTTTTGAGCAAAATATCCGCTCACACGGTTCAATGTTTTTCCTCCTGATACGTCGGTATATACCGATACGCCATCCAGCACTCTGTAGCCGGCTTTTACATTAGGCGATATTTTCATTGAAGCACCGGCGTTGGATGACATATCCAAGTTCACACCGCCTTTTATATAAAAGGCGCCTTGGTTATATGATAAATATGGTGAAAGTTTAAGTAATCCCATATTGTCATCTTCATTGTTTTCCAAATAAGCATTGGAATAGCTCAGATAATCACCATTTGCATCAAGTCCTGCGACAAAGCTGCCAAATCTTGCATTTAGTCCAAATTCGGCATAAACACGATTCTCGCATAGCCCGTCACCGGTATTCCCCGCTCCTTTGGAGAAACCAAAATGAGAGAATGCCAGTTTTGCAGAATAGTCAAACAAAGACTTTACCGGTTTTCGATTCTTCCATCCTGCTTTTAACGCAAATTGCGTCATCGTTTGGTTTTTCAAGTCGTCATAATCAGGATTTTCATTTGCACCGTAGTAGTTGAAATGGTCGAAGTGGCAATATGCATCCAATTAAAAAAAAAAAATAACGAACTTACGGGTAAAACCTGCGCCTATGATATTGTCGTTAAACTTCTGCTTTGAAGGGTTGCCATCGGCTAATGGCGAAGTGTTCTTTCCCTTCCACGTAGACGAATGTTGCAACCATCCTCTAAGTGTCATCTGTTCGGTCGAAAGAAACTTATATCCGGCACTACCCACGATATTAAACTGAGAGCCTGCCCCAAAATCAAGATAACCGCGGCTTTCGGAATAGACAAATCGGGTATTATAGCCATAAGGCTCAAATTTATTAATCGTATATGGAATATCAGTGTCTCCTGCCCAATTGCTGTAAGACAGAGTTTTAGCCGGGACTGACGTGCTTTTTACCTCCGGCAGAATGTTCAACTTCGTCACTTTTTGTTCCACCGGAACAAAATCGGTTTCTACCGTAATCTCTTTGGTTAAAGCAGGCTCTTGAGCATATCCCGCAGCTGCACACCACATAAAAGCAGCCGGTAAAAACATATATCGCATCCACTTATTCATAGCCTCAATCATCATTTCTTTTTAGTTTCTGTTTTCCATTTGCTTAAGCGTTCTTCTATCTCGCTGAAAATGTCCTTTTCTGTTCCGGGATAGTTGCTTTTCAAACTCTCTAAATATTCACATGCCTCAAACACATCGCCGCGTTTATAATATACATCGGCAAGCAAGATAAAGCTGCGTGCAAGCCAATATTGATGCGGTGTTCCTGCATCTATAAAAGTATTCAAAGTGTTTTCGGCATCTTTAAAGTCACCCGATTCATACTGTATCTCTGCCACATAATACGCCGATTGTGCGCCATACAGGTTACGTGTATCCGATGAAAGTTTCAGGAATTCTTTTTTAGCCGAATCGGGTTTCCCTTGTTTGTAATAAGCGTATGCACGGCAAAAACGGACTTCTTTTTCTTCTTCCGGCGTCATACCTCCATCGTTCAGCAAAGCTGTTGCGCTTTCTTGTACGGTTTTATTGTCGCCGAGCTTAACGGATGTGCGCATCATTCCCAATCGGGCTGTCAATCTGTTGTCGGCATTAGACGCTTTGCTTTCCAGTTTTCGATAAGTCTCAAGAGCCTCTTGGGGTTTCCCTTGCTTATCTAAAATGGATGCTTTCATGGCTAACACATCTTCCATGAACGAAGCATCCTCACGCAGTGCCTCCACTTCATTCAGCAATTCAAGAGCCTCGGCATCCCGCCCTTTGTTATAATTATACTTTGCAATATAATATTTTGCGTTAGCCGTATATGCACCATCGGAATTGCTTTTCAAATAGTTCTGCATTCTCGATATATCTTCGTTATCTGCAATGTAAGCCTTTTCAGCCGCTTCAAATGCAAGCCTGTCCATATCATTGATTTTCAATTCAGGAGCGTTGTCTATGGAAGCTACAAATTTTGCGAGTTTGTCAAGCTCACCTTTTTCGGCAAAAATAAGTTTCATATCTTCCATTGCGATTCCCGCCTCTTCGCTGGTAGGATATTTTCTCACTACTTCTTTATAAGCGGCTATCGCACCATCTTCGTCTTTTGCGTTGCGTAAGGTGATAGCTTTGTTCAACAAACCTTTTCTTGCATATACGTTATCGGGATACTTGGAAATCAATTCGTCATATACGGCAACTGCCTTTTTATTGTTGTTCATACTCACATAAGCGTCAGCTTCTTCAAGCAGTGCCATAGGTACTAATGCCGATGAAGGATACCTGCTGACTAAAGATTTCATCTGTGCAACCTTGCCCGAATAGTCTTTCTCAAGCCCCAGCATCATGCCTTTCTGATAAATGGAATAATCTCCTGAGGATTCGGCATAATATTTTTGTGCTGTCTTAAAATCCTTTGAATAATAATAAGTGTCGCCTATGCGATTGTTGGCATCATCGGTCATAGTCGCATTAAGTCGTTTGCTTGAAATTGCTTTCACAAACGCATTCCGAGCCTTGGCATAATCCTTCAGCATGAAACGACTGTATCCGAGATTATAGTAACCTAAACCGTAATTCTTGTCATCGGAGTCCACGGCTTTCAGATATTCATTCTGATACTTTGCCGCTTGAGAATAGTCTCCGCTGCGAAAAGCGCATTCTCCTAACCATAAACTGTTCTGCGCATCCAATTTTCTGTCATGCTTAGCCAATGACCGGGCTTGCAGCAGGTGTTTCTGCGCCTCTCGCACATTCCCGTTTGACAGTTCATTTACACCGAGATTGTACAGAACCGTCTGCTTTGCGGCAAGCACCTTACTTGACGGCGACTGTATGCGGGATATGCTTTGCAACGCTTTAGAATAATCTTTACCGGACTCATAAAGCGATGCCATATACTCACGCACATCATCGGCATATCTTGAGTCGGGAAATTTCGCCAAAAAATCTTCAAACATACCTATGGCATTGCTGAACGGTGTGCGCCCTCCCTCATTCTGAATCACGGCGTAGTTGTATAGGGCAGCCTCTTGAACTGCTTTGCTGTGATTCTGCTTTGCTGCTTTTTCAAAAGACAGAGCCGCCATCGTGCTATTCTGCTGTTTCCTATAGGTGTGTCCTAAGTAGTAATATGCACTCTGACCAAGTGTATTATCCTCTTGAGAAACAGTGCTTAACTGTTCTAATGCCGCCTGATAGTCATGATTACGATAATTCAATACGCCCAAGATATATCGTGCCGTTATTGTCGGTTCGGTGTCGGCAGTAGCAAGATAACTCTGAATGTATTTTATCGCATTGGCATCCTCATTTTTTCTGAAATAGGATTCTCCCACGATTCTGCTCGTTTCAACATCCATTTCACTGCTCTTTCCGTCATTAAGCAATTCGGTGCCTATAGATGTCACTTTTGCCAAATCCTTTTTCATATAATAGATTTGACACATATAATATTGAGCGTTGTAGCCCAATTCTCCTCTTTTGTTTATCGAGGAGAATCCGTCAAGAGCCTTATCGCAGTCTCCTTTTTCATAGTCGAGGTAAGCATTATAGAATTTTGCGGCATCGCGGTAGCGCAAAGTACCCGACAAGGATTTAAAATAATCCATCGCCTGCGCACGATATCCCGGAATATCATTTTCTGTAACAACCTTTCCGTGAACCACGTCACCTGTTTTCAATCTTAGCTCGGAATAAGCAAGACGATATACAGCATCTTCCTTTTGCCGTGTGGGTAAAGCCGATATATCAACTTTCCTATATGCCGTTATCGCATCGGCATAAAGCCCGTTGTAAAAATATACATCTCCTATAGCCGCTTGTACCGCGGGCAAGTTATATGACCCCGGATAATCGATTATGAAACGATTAAGCAGACGTAATGCCGTTTCGCTATTGCCTACATTAAAATAGCTTTTTGCAAGTAAGAAATCCGCCGTCTCTCGCTCTCCATCGGAAATTTCCATATCTCGTAAATGAGATAATTGGTCGATAGTCCCCTCATAATTTCCGTTTTCATACATTTGTATTCCACGGGACAAATATCCTATAGGGCTTGTTTGAGTGATTCCGGTGTGTGCTACAGCAGTAGTTGCCAGCATCACAGAAAATGCCCCAGCCAAAACTTTTCTAAATCTCATATTTTCTTAATCTTTCTTGTGTTTTATCATCACACATTACCAAGCAAAGATACAACAAGAAAATGACAATCTTAGAAAACTTTCTAAAAATCACATTCGCAATCATTATGAAAACGTTAAAAGTACTTATGGAAAGAAAGCCTACTTATCTCCGTTTTTAAGGGGATAGGTAGGCGTTAGGTTCTTTATGTAAAAATTAATCTTCTGTAATTTCTGTTTCTTCGATATTGGAGAATGAACTCCATCCATCTGCATTTAAATATGCTTCTTTACAACCAATTGGCACATAAAGTACAGCTGTTGCGGGGACATCTTTAAATACATCAACACCTAATATTGGAGGAACTTGACTATTACATATTATTTTGGTTAAATGGCAACACCAAGAGAATGCCTCATTACCAATTTTTTTTACATTATTGCCTAATGTAACACTTGTTAAAAAATTTGGGCAGCCTGCAAATGCGTAATTTCCAATCTCAGTAACGCTATTAGGTATAATTATGTTTGTTAAATCTTCATTATCACAACCATAAAAGGCTTCATCTCCAATTTTAGTAATACTATTTGGAATAATAGTATTTTTACAACCTTTTATTAGAGTGTTGGTTGATGTTTCTATTATAGCATTACAATTGTCCCTTGAATCATAAATTTTATTATCATTATCAACATTAATAGAATTTAAATCAGGAGTATAACCAAATGCGTTATACCCAATCTCAGTAACACTATTAGGTATAAAGATATTAGCTAAGTTGTAGCAACCATAAAATGCGTATTCATCTATTTGTGTAACACTATTTGGAATATTTATGTCTGCTAAATTGTAGCAATAAATAAAAGCAAAAGAGAATATTCTATTTACACTATTTGGGATACTTATGCTTGTCAAGACATCACAATGTCCGAATGCAGATTGACCAATTCTGGTTATATTATTAGGAATAATTGTATTTACACATCCTTCTATTAATGTATTAGTTGCGGTTTCTATTATTGCATTACAATTGTCTCTTGAATCGTACATCATATTTCCGTCTTCAACAACTATAGAATTTAAATTGCAACCCTGAAAAGGTTGTAACTCGATTTCGATTACGCTATTGGGGATTTTGATATCTGTTAAACCGATGCATCCTAAAAATGCTTCACGCTGTATTTTAGTTATGCTATTAGGTAAGTCTATTTTTGTGATGGTTTTACATCCTCTAAAGGAATAATAACCTAATTCGGTAATAGTGTTTGGAAGTGTTATGGATGTCATATTTTTACTTCCGTAAAATGCACTATTTCCAATTTTTGTAACAATAAAAGTATAACCATTAAAACTTACTGATTTTGGTATTATAATATCACCCGAATAATTGTGTCCTGTGTTATAATCATCATATTTATATGTAACCTCAACAGTGTTTGCTGAAGTTATATTGTAATGAATCCCGTCTACTTCAAATTTACCCTCAGGAATTTTTTCATCAATATTTGTTTCTCCTTCAAAGTTATTATCAATTACTACTGTAAATTCTGCTGAGTTTGTCAATAGGTTACCAAGAACATTGGTACGATAGTTGCGCTGTGCAGGTGCTGCAGGTACTTCGATTA
>X67_European_Roe__coassemble_285_pt1 | contig 12370 bp, 10 predicted proteins | sample X67_European_Roe__metabat2_low_PE_011 | metagenome-assembled genome bin X67_European_Roe
GGAATCAGCCCTAATTTTTATTTATTCAAAAAAGTTTTATCGGACACCAATATTTTACAATACTACTTTGTAAGGTTTGTTGCCAACTTTCACTATATACATTCCGTTTGTTGTTACAGGAATTGTTGTATCGTTACCGCTATAAACACATTTACCGTTTAAGTTGTAAACTTCTACAATTGCATTATCTGTTCCATTCACTGATATTTTTCCGTTCACAACGCACACTCTTATATCATCATTTGCAAAAGTAGATTCAATGGATGAAAAATCTTTTTCTATGATATATCGGAATTTACTCCAAGGCTCAACAGTCTCATAATCGTTTTTTGAACCTTTAGGTACATATAAATAAGTATTTTGAAGAATATAATCATTAAATGAGTCATGGTATGGATCTAAATCTAAAAATGTTGGAGGTGTAGTTGGCTTACAATAAATTTCTTTCAAACTCTCACAACCATAAAATGCACGATAACCTATGTTTGTTACAGTTTTTGGAAGAGTTATAGATATTAAGCTCCGATACCAAGGCTTGTTACGGTGTTCGGTATAGTTGTATTTTTACAACCTACAATTAAAGAATTAGTTGCAGTTTCTATAATCGCATTACAATTATCTCTTGAATCATAGTTCGGATTACCATCTTTAACGATTATAGAAGTTAATCCCGAACCGGCAAAAGCTCCACCTGCAATAGTTGTTATATTATCAGGGATTTCAAGATGTGTTAAGGTACTAATTCTATGAAAAGCATACGTATTGATACATGTTACAGTACTCGGGAATACGGTATTCTTACAACCTACTACTATTGTGTTGGTTGCAGTTTCTATAATTGCATTACAATTATTTCTTGAATCAAACACAGGATTATCTTCATTAACTTTTATGTCAGTTAATCGATTGCATCCCTCAAATGCAAAGTGATTAATATCAGTTATACTTTTAGGTATTGTTACAGAGGTCAAATTTTCGCAGTCTTCGAAAGCACTCTCGCCAATGCTTACTACAGAATAGTTCGTGTTATTATAGGTTACATTTTCCGGAATTTCTATTTTTCCGGAATAACCATTTCCATAGCCCTTGTCAACTTCAACAGTTTTTTCACTTTCTGAAAGAATGTAATAATTAATACCATCGGCTGTAAAGTCAGAAGCAAATGCGTGTGAGCCTGTCAATAATGTGGCGGCTATCAACATCAGTTTTTGTAAAATGTTTTGTTTCATTGGTTTTGTTTATTATTTAATTAGTTAATAAATTTAGTAGTCAAGAGAAATAAGCCCTTGTAGTGATATTTTAATTTGCACTCTCTGCTGTGTTTGTGAGGTCTCTTTTGTAGCACCTTTCAGGTGTGAGTATACTGGAGACTTTTATTTCCGTAGGTCGCACTTCGCTTGACCTATGGTTAATGCAAATTACGCTTTTCAAGCGTTTATACTATAGAGGGGTACTTAATTCGTCACATTTAATGCAAATCACGCTTTTCAAGCGTCTCCCTCTTCAAGTGACATACTTAACTCATAATTCGCACGTAATCTGAAGTATCGCTACCTTATTTGCAGATTACATCTTTCAGATGTTTTTGCTGCCATTAGCTTGGAAAGCGATATTTTCATAATCGTAATGTCAAAAATAAGTGCGATTTACTGCTATGTTATCTCACAAACGGACACAAAAAAGGTGTGGAGATTGTATTGTTGTTTTATCTTGTACTCAGGTCTTGGCGTACCCATGCGATAGATAAAACAATAGCTCCCACACCGATATTGCTATATAGTGCCACACACAGGTGGCATAGATATATAGGCAACCAATGCAGGTGCTATTGCCAATCTTATCTTCATCGCATTTACAAACTGCCAAGTTTGAGTGTACAGAAGACAAAATTTCAATAACACCTTTCGTTAATATGTAAAGATACCACAATCAACGCTTTGACTGCTGTATCCACGGCAAAGATAGTAAAAAAATGTTATCGTGAGAGCTTTAGTCACGTAAATATTTAATAAAAAGATTTAGAGAGTAAAAGTATCGATACTTTTAGAGTGCAATTTCTTCTTGATTATATGGTTTTGGTGTTTTTTAGATGGTTACGTTTTTCGCGCTTTTTATGCTTTACATTTCTTTAGTAAGGAAAAGAGATATGAGAACATAGAAAATGGCATGTGGCAAGGAACAAGTATTATCCAAGACACATGCCATTCTTTGTTTTCTTTGTGTTTACTGAATATCCCTAATTATTACTCGGTATAGGCTAAATTATTTCTGTAAACGTTTTCCTGATAAGCAAGTACACCTTCTTCAGATAATTCAACTATGGTTTCATTTCCAATAGGGGATAACATTTTAACATGGTTGTCATCTACAAACTGAAGTATTTCGTATGTGTTACCGTCCGATTCCAATGACCATGATTTCTCGTTTGAATCAAACCGGAACTTTACAGTAGTGTTATCTGTCAATGATGTAATGGTATAACCGGTAGCATTTCTTTCAATCTTATACTTACTATCCTTGCCATCAATAATTTGTGTGTTTTCGGCAGTAACAGGATTACTTCCTGACCAAAATTCTATACTATTTATAACCAAAGCATCCGCAACTATAGTTAACGGATATACCGGAATAGGCCAGAATGCAGCAAAAATAAGTGTATTCACAAACTTATTTCCGACTTGTTTATTCCATGCAAGGACTTTATTTGTTAAGGAAAAACTGCCAATGCATGATGTAAACATCATGGATGAAGCCAATGCTATAATAAGTCCAACTGTAAGATATTTCTTTCTCATAGCTATGTTATGTTAATGTTTGATTTTTGAGGAAAAATAATTGTAACATTCTTCTACCTTGTCTACATATATCAAGGTTTGGCTACCCCTGAAATATCCTGAACGACACACTTCATCGTTAAAGTATTCCGGATTAGCTTTCCATTGCAGGGTAACACTTACGTTACCGACCCACTTTTGAGGATTTTTACCATATTTTTTTGCTAATGCAATTGCATCTAAAATATGCCCGGCTCCTGAATTATAAGCAGCTATAATGAATTTAATGCGCTCTTTTTCATCGGAAATTCTTGACGAGAATATTTTATTTAAATCCTTTATGTTGGCAGTAGCTGCCATTATATTCTTTTCCGGGTTTGTCATTTCATGTTCTTTAAGCCCATAAGCTCTCGCTGTGCTTGGCATTAGCTGCATTAATCCTTTTGCACCTGCCCATGATACGGCAGTTGTATCAAATTTCGATTCATTCCAAGCTTGGGCAGCAAGTAGTTTCCAATCCCATCCGATTTCAGCAGCATATTTCTTAAATAAATGATCGAAAGGTGATATAATACCGTCTCTTAAATTCAATTTTGGGTGGATTATTAGTTGTTCATCGCTTTTGCTTAACTCAAAATATCGTTTCAAAAGCTGTTTTGATTTATCTTTTCCGATACTTGACTGAGACCAAGCATTAATACTATCAGCTAAAGCCTGATTACTCTTATTTACAGCCCAAGAAGCTCGTTGCTCAAAACTGATAGGCATATTAATGTCTATATTGCGAAAATAAGTTTTGTTCAATTTTGCAATATCACTATCTACAATAGTGAGAGGAATACTCTTGTCTGCAACCATTTTTATCAGGTCTTCTGTTATGATTGTGTCTTGACTTATACTATGTATAACAATACCACCACCGATTTCATTATCAAGATTTCTAAGGCGAATCTCATATTTTGAGTCTTTTTCAACATAAATATCCTTACCAATGAGTTGTGTTACATCGGATATCATATTTTGAGACTTAGGTTGAACAAGAACCTGAGTTGTTATATTTTCCGTTCCACAATGTATGATATTATTCTGAAATTCACTTATGATAGGTATTTCATACGCCGCAACATGAATCTTACCGGAATCCAGCAATGAGATCATTTCCGACATATTATTGGCTATTATAAATTCAGCATGAATATTCTTATCGTGTACAAAATTCTTGATTTGTTCATATTCATATCCGAGAGTATCTCCTCTGAATATAAAAAATGACGTAGGACTATATAATGTACCAACCTTAAGCGTATCAGGCAGAGTGTGTCCGTTTTCATTGCTTGTCTTATGGTTGCATGACAAGCAATTTGATAAAAAGGACATAAGAATTATATAACATCCAAGAAACCTATACATTTAATTCCGATATCAATATTCGAATGTTCCGTATTCCGATACTATGGTAAGTTTATTCTCTTCTGAATCTTCCACACGACCTACTATTTGGGCGTCAATACCGAATGACTTGGATATTTCAATTACTTTATCGGCATTTTCAGGACTTAAGTATATTTCCATGCGATGTCCCATATTAAACACTTTATACATCTCTTTCCAATCGGTTTTAGATTGTTCCTGTATCAGTTTAAATAGGGGAGGTGTAGGGAATAGATTGTCTTTTATTACATGTTTTTTATCAATAAAATGCAGAATTTTTGTTTGTGCTCCGCCGGAACAATGCACCATACCATGTATCTTATCACGCATCGTGTCAAGTATCTTCTTAATAACAGGAGCATATGTGCGAGTGGGAGATAAAACTAATTTTCCGGCATCTATTTCTACACCTTTAACGCTATCGGTCAAACTTATATTACCTGAATATACCAATTCTTCAGGAACGTTTTTATCATAACTTTCAGGATATTTCTTTGCTAAATATTTAGCAAACACATCGTGTCGGGCAGACGTTAGACCGTTACTTCCCATTCCGCCATTATATTCTTTTTCATAAACAGCTTTTCCAAAAGAGGACAGACCGACAATGACATCACCTCCTTGAATATTGGCATTATTAACGACATCACTTCGTTTCATTCTACATGTTACAGTACTGTCAACAATAATAGTACGAACAAGATCGCCGACATCGGCAGTTTCTCCTCCGGTAGAAATGATATTAACCCCCAATTCACGTAGCTCCTGAAGTAATTCCTCCGTACCGTTGATGATTGCGGATATAACTTCACCCGGAATAAGCAATTTATTACGTCCTATTGTTGATGAAAGCAAAATATTATCGGTTGCTCCTACGCATAATAAATCATCGATATTCATAATGAGAGCATCTTGTGCAATGCCTTTCCATACACTCATATCACCGGTTTCTTTCCAATATAAATAAGCTAATGATGATTTTGTCCCGGCACCATCAGCATGCATTATATTGCAATATTCCGGATCACCGCCCAAAATATCAGGAATTATTTTACAAAAAGCCTTTGGAAACAGACCTTTATCCACATTCTTAATCGCATTATGGACATCTTCCTTTGATGCGGAGACGCCTCTCAAATCATATCTTTGATTATTCATAGTTCTTTATATGAAAATAAATTATTACAAAATTAATAAAAAACAAAGTGCAATAGGGGAAACCAATAACAGGCTGTCAACACGGTCTAATATGCCACCGTGACCGGGTAATAATTTACCCGAATCTTTCACCCCTAAAGTACGTTTGATAAGTGATTCGCACAAGTCTCCATAAGTGGAGAACGCAGAGACGAGTATGCTTAATAAAATCCAACCTGTTAAGCCCGGTCCGTTGAAAAAGTCATTACAATAATAGTAAAACAGAATCGCCGACACTATGCAAAACAAGATACCGCCCCAAAAACCTTCCCATGATTTCTTAGGAGATATACGTTCAAAAAGACGATGTTTGCCTAATGTGGAACCTACACAATATGCTCCGGTATCATTTAGCCATATAAAAATAAATATAGCCAACAGCATGTGAGGATTGTATTCTGCATAAATGATGTTCAATAATGAAATAGGGAATGCTATATAAATTTGACCCATTAGCGAAAATGCCCAATTGCTTAACGGATCGGTGTTTTTTATGTATAGTTGATATATACTTCGAATCACTAAATAACTTAAATACGGTATTATGATTTCATAACCGGTGTCAGGTAGTTGCGTTTTCCAAAAGAATGAGAAAAACATAACTAAACCACCTATAATATCCAATACCTTTTCGGTTATAGTGTGACGACTCTTGCTTGATGTTATTGTGTTAAATTCCCATATACCTAATGCGATGAATAAAGCGAACACTACAGCATACAATACTGGCGACCCCAATGTTAGGGATACCACAATTAAAGCTACATAAATACTACCGGTTATGGCACGGGTTATTATTTTTTTCACGTTGTTTACATTGTTGTTTATGTTACAAAATTAAAGTATTTTTTGAGACTTTACAATACTTCAAGGCATTTCAGTGCTATATGATTCTGTATGTTTTCCTTTTTTGTATTAATTTTGTAAAGTTTTAAACCAAGATTGAAAAATGAATCTATATAAATACATATTACTATTGATTGTATCACCGCATGAGGGCTGGAAAGATATTAACAAGTATTCGATCCCCAATGATGTGGTTATGAGAAGTCTGTTTTATCCATGTTTGGCTTTATTGGCAGTAACGCAGTTTATTCCTTATTATATGGGATATAATGGGGGAGAATTGTCTGCTGTTATAGTTGCAGCCATGATAGATTTCGTGAAATACTTTGTCGGATTTTTTGCTATCTCTTGCTTGCTGAATGGCTTCTTTGCCGATATGTTTAAAAGTAAAGTTCAAGTGAACAAATTAAATAATTTTATTGCATTCTGTCTTATCATATTGGCTGTTTTCAATATATTACGTAACTTGATGCCTGGATTTCCTTTTTTTGACATATTCCCGTTGTACATAATATATGTTGTATTTCGTGGATTAGGATATTTGACAATTCCGGAAATTAGGGCAAAAGGATTTATTGCGCTTGCATCATTATTATTGTTGTTAATCCCAAGTGGCATAAAATTTGTTTTAAATTTGTTGATACCGAACATGTGATAAAATTGAACTATGGCAAATACTCAGATAAATATAAAAAACAGAAGAGCAACTTTCGATTATGAGATAATCGAAACGTTTACAGCCGGTATTGTATTGACCGGAACTGAAATTAAATCGATAAGACAGGGAAAAGCCGGGTTGACCGATACTTTTTGTTTTATCAATAATAGTGAAGTGTGGGTAAAAAACATGTATATAGCCGAGTATTTTTACGGCAGTTATAATAATCATGTTGCACGGCGTGATAGGAAACTTCTGCTTAATAAAAAAGAAATCGATAAACTTGAAAAAAACAACAATATAGCAGGTTTTTCAATAGTGCCTTTACGTTTGTTTATCAGTGAAAAGGGGCTTGCAAAATTGGTGATAGCCATAGCTAAGGGGAAGAAAATATATGATAAACGACAGTCGATAAAAGAACGGGATGATAAACGTATGCTTAGTAGAGTAATGAAAAGATAGCAAGAGAGTAGGGGGGATTAGTCTATTTTCTTGCAAATAATCATTATAGCATCATTATTATTGTCGGTTGTCCCGAACAAATAAGTTGTTCCACCATCTTTAACATTTAGTTTTTTCTTTAGTTCCTCTGCTTTTAATTTGAAATTTCTTGTACTGACATTCAATTGAGGATATTTCTTACAAAGATTCTTTATATTCTTGCTCTTGAATGGAATAATTTCAATGATTTTGAAACTTCTACCGGGAAATTGTTCTATTACGTGTGAACCAATAAACAAGTGTGAGTTTTTCTGAATGCACCTTATCTCATATTGGGATTCTATTGCCGGATATAAGGCTGCTTTCATTATACAGCAATTAGGTTCATATAGAAATTGACTTGTCTCGATACTATTACCATGTGGTGAGTTTTCCTCTGTATTAGAATTATTTGACACAAAAACTTGTGTTCCAGATTTCATATAATTTATCGTATGTAATATAGGCGAAACGTATATTGACATTTCTTTTAAATCAACCTTAAACAATAATTCTTTACATTCGTTGTTTAATCCAAGCACCCATATATCACTGACACAATAATTTAATAATTTCAACGATTGTGTAATATCAATCATAGGTGATGCTTTTATGTAAAGAGTATCGCCAATATGTTTTAACTTTGGAATCAATTCAATTATGTTCGGAATGCAGTCGGTAAGTCCGAATAAACGAATATTATTGTCACCACGCCTTGCCGGATCAATAAAAATTACATCATAATGTTCAGTACACTGTTCAATATATTGTGTACAATCTTGATTGAGAACCGATACATTCTCTGCTAAGTTTTTCATGTTGTATTCGGATACAGCAGCCGTCTCGGTATTGATATCTAATGCTGTTATCCGTTTTGCCTTCTTAGACATATAATATGTGTCAACACACAACCCGCATGTCATGTCCAACACATTGTCATCTTTAGTCAATAGAGATGCATGGAATTTTGCAATTTCCTGGGCTGTACATTGTTCTGTAGCAAGAATACTCGGAAAAATAAATGATGGAATATTATATATTTCAGGTAGTTTTTCTTTAATACGTTTTCTACAATCAATTTGAAGAATTGCAAATTTTACATCGAATGTGTAATCCTTGTAATTCTTCAAACGTAATACATTTGTATCCGCATTAATATTTGTAATAATGAAATCGTAAAATTCCTTATTGAAAGAAAAACAATCTGTTTGCGTGAAATCCATTGATTAATTCTTAGTCGGATGCAAATTTACACAAAAGATTCTTAATGCCGTGAACCTTTCCTCATGAATCTCACAATTTTTAATACAGCACTTTTGTACTATAATTTACATTATGTTAAATAGAAAATTGGTGTTTGAAATGAGTGGTTTTCCTTAGAGAAATACTCACCTACTTTTGTGGCTATAAAGTTCACCTACTTTTGTGCAATAAAGAATTGTTCTACTCGACTGCTTGGATGAAAATTGGTAGGTGTAATTGTAAAAATAAATCAGCCACCTTTTTATAAAGGCAGCTGATTTTAATAAATTGTTAATGATGTATTAATCAAGCTTTAGTACTGCAAGGAATGCTTTTTGCGGAACTTCCACTGTACCTATCTGTTTCATACGCTTTTTACCGGCTTTTTGCTTTTCAAGCAACTTACGCTTACGGCTGACATCTCCTCCATAACACTTGGCTGTTACGTCTTTTCGCACGGCTTTTATTGTTTCGCGCGCTATGATTTTTGCACCTATTGCTGCTTGTATTGCAATGTCAAATTGTTGACGTGGAATTAATTCTTTTAATTTTTCACACATTTTGCGTCCAAAAGTTACGGCATTGTCAAAGTGTGTCAACGTACTTAATGCATCTACAGGTTCACCATTCAACAGAATGTCGAGTTTTATCAATTTTGACGGTCTGAAATCGTGTAAATGATAATCAAATGATGCATATCCTTTTGAGATACTTTTCAATTTATCATAGAAATCTATTACTATTTCGCCTAATGGGATATCAAAGAAAATTTCAACTCGATTTCCCGAAATATATTCCTGTTTGACTAATTCTCCGCGCTTTCCAAGGCATAGTGTCATGATAGGTCCTATATAATCGGTTGCTGTTATGATAGATGCACGAATATACGGTTCTTCGATATGGTCAATAAGTGTCAAATCCGGCAGACCTGCAGGATTATGCACTTCTGTCATATTACCCTTTTTGTCAAATATTTTATAGGATACGTTAGGCACTGTTGTAATAACATCCATATTGAATTCCCTGCTTAATCGCTCTTGGATTATTTCCATGTGGAGTAATCCTAAAAAGCCGCATCGGAAACCAAATCCTAATGCAATGGATGATTCCGGTTGGAACGTCAAAGATGCATCATTTAGCTGTAATTTCTCCAATGATGCTCGCAGGTTCTCATAATCCTCGGTCTCAATAGGATATACACCGGCAAAAACCATAGGTTTTACTTCTTGAAATCCTTCTATCGCCTTTTCGCATGGGCGTTCAACATGAGTTATCGTATCCCCTACTTTTACTTCTTTTGATGTCTTAATACCCGAAATGATATATCCTACATTACCGGCAGAAATTTCAGTACACGGCTGCATATCTAATTTCAAAACCCCTACTTCATCGGCATGATACTCCTTTTCAGTGCTGACAAATTTCACATAGTCATTCTTTCGTATTTTTCCGTTGATAATTTTAAAATAAGCTATAATACCACGGAACGGATTGAATACGGAGTCAAATATCAAAGCCTGTAGCGGAGCTTCAGGATCACCGACTGGAGCCGGAACTCTTGTAACTATAGCATTTAATACATCCTCTACACCAATTCCGGTTTTACCGCTTGCACGTAGGATTTCTTCTCGCTTACATCCAAGCAAATCTATAATTTGATCTTCTACCTCTTCGGGTTTGGCACTGTCAAGGTCGACTTTATTTATTACGGGTATAATCTCCAAATCATTATCAATCGCCATATACAAATTAGATATGGTTTGTGCTTGTACGCCCTGAGTTGCATCCACTATCAGTAATGCCCCCTCACACGCTGCTATAGAACGCGATACTTCATAAGAGAAGTCAACATGTCCCGGAGTATCGATAAGATTCAACGTGTATTCCTGTCCGTCATAGATATATTTCATTTGGATTGCATGGCTTTTAATTGTAATGCCTCGCTCACGTTCCAAATCCATATTGTCAAGAACTTGACTTTGTAAATCTTTTCCACCTACAGTGTTGGTGTATTCAAGTAATCGATCGGCAAGTGTACTTTTACCATGATCGATATGCGCTATTATACAGAAATTTCTAATATTCTTCATCAATGTTTACTCTTTTCAGCTTATAAAATGCAAATTTAGCGAAAAAAAATGATTTATACCACTTCACCGGATATAATGAAATCACACACAATGAAAACATGTCCATTGTGTGTGATTGATAGAGTTCTAAAATTGTGTCAATTGTATTAGTTAACGGTCCATGTCCCGTCAACATTCTGAGTTGCTGTGTATCCTTCGGCTACCCATTGTGTCGGGTCAAAGTTAAATGTTCCACCTTGTACAACTGCTGCCCCCGGACGCATCTTGTCGTTGCTGCCGTTCTCGTTTACATATCCGTTAAAAGTTCCGCCGTTAATTACAATTCCGGCATTTTGTCCACCAAACAGATAAGACTTACCTATTTGAGTAAATTCGCCTCCATTAATTTCAACATTAGAAGAAGCTGAATGTATAAGTTCATTTCCTGAAGTGCTGCTAAACACGCCTTTGTTAACAGTCAACTTAGTACCACTATGATAAATACCATGTTTACCGCTGATTGTATTCTCTACGACACCATCATTAAATGTTGTTTCACCAGCATTAAAGATAGCATTGATTTTAGCTCCGTTAACTGTAAGCACACCAGAATTGTAGTTGTTAACGCCATAAGTTGTAGTACTGATAACAGAACCTTCTCCATTGATAGTCAAATTGACTTTGTTTTGGATTGCATTACCGGTAGCATTTGTAATATTATGTCCATTCAAATTGATAACGAAATCGGCTAATACCTGCAATGGTTTTGTCAATGTTATATTTTCTGTTAATGTAGCTATACCGCCGGTTGCAGCTATAGAATACAATGCTTCTGCTGTAGAAACTGATATACCTACGATCCATGTTCCGTCAACATTCTGAGTTGCTGTGTATCCTTCGGCTACCCATTGTGTCGGGTCAAAGTTAAATGTTCCACCTTGTACAACTGCTGCCCCCGGACGCATCTTGTCGTTGCTGCCGTTCTCGTTTACATATCCGTTAAAAGTTCCGCCGTTAATTACAATTCCGGCATTTTGTCCACCAAACAGATAAGACTTACCTATTTGAGTAAATTCGCCTCCATTAATTTCAACATTAGAAGAAGCTGAATGTATAAGTTCATTTCCTGAAGTGCTGCTAAACACGCCTTTGTTAACAGTCAACTTAGTACCACTATGATAAATACCATGTTTACCGCTGATTGTATTCTCTACGACACCATCATTAAATGTTGTTTCACCAGCATTAAAGATAGCATTGATTTTAGCTCCGTTAACTGTAAGCACACCAGAATTGTAGTTGTTAACGCCATAAGTTGTAGTACTGATAACAGAACCTTCTCCATTGATAGTCAAATTGACTTTGTTTTGGATTGCATTACCGGTAGCATTTGTAATATTATGTCCATTCAAATTGATAACGAAATCGGCTAATACTTGCAATGGTTTTGTCAATGCGATGTCTTCAGTCAGTGTAACTGTACCACCTGTTGCTGCCGCAAAGTGCAATTCTTGTTCCTTGGTATTTGGATAATCTCCATCGTAGTCTTGGTCTACGATTACAGTGAATTCGGCTGAGTTTGTCAACAGGTTACCAAGCACATTGGTGCGATAGTTGTGCTGTGCAGGTGCTGCAGGTACTTCGATTACCACATCCTTGTTCAAACCGGTAGG
>X67_European_Roe__coassemble_302_pt1 | contig 12030 bp, 11 predicted proteins | sample X67_European_Roe__metabat2_low_PE_011 | metagenome-assembled genome bin X67_European_Roe
CTATACATTATTAATAATATGTACACCGTTTATCTAAATCTCATATTTCAAAAACGAGGAAATAACAATTAAATCATTATTTCCTCATTACAAATATGTTATATACAGAAATATCCTCTTCTTAGAAGCTGTTTTAATTCTATTTTTCCGATTTTAATTTATTCTTTAACGGATTTGAATACATCGTATATATCATTTTCCGCATAAATGCACGGTCTTCATCGTCAGTTGGCAAATCCACTTTATCCAATCGGCTTTCCACATATTTAATAAAGCCTTGTTTCTCTTCTTCTGTATACTTGTCAGCAAATTCTTTCTTATCACCCAAAAGGTCACATGCGATATAGTTACATGGATAAATCTTGTATCCCTTATGAACGGAATTATCTATCTCTGTTCTTACGAGATTCAATAAATCACATTTCTCTATATCTGGAGATACTTGCTCCAACAATTTGCTTATACATGGTGATATTTCAAAATGTACACGTCCCTTATATCCCATTATACCCGTTCTCATACTCAATAAGTCATCCTCTTTGGACTTCTTATACTCCGGATTTTTCTTTTTCAGCAAAAATTCTTTAGCTTTCAAATAATCATTCGGGTCATACTCAAAACTTATCGACAACGGCAATAGATTCAGCTCTTTCAATCGACTGTAAAGTGTTTTGCATCCACCGCCCATTCCCAACATCTTCAAAAGCGATTCCTGAGTGCGGTCATCACTGTCCTTGGCTCGTCCTTCGCGCTGTGCAATCCACACCGATTGTTTCTTTTCGGTCAAAGCAAAATGTACATAATTAGACAATTGCATGGCACCCTCCAAACGTTGATGGCTCGTTAAATCGCGTTTTACAATAAAACTCTTGTTTAATCTCACCAAAATCGAAATCCATTCATAAATCAAAAGGTTGTTTCCTATAGCCACCTCTGTCGTTTGCAGTCCGGCATGAATCAAGCACAGATTCAAGAACGATGCATCAAGAACGATGTCCCTATGATTTGATATAAAAGTATAGGATTTTCCGCTTTCATAATTTTCTATCCCTCCCATTGTCAAGCCGTCTGTGGTTTTCTTCACAAGAGCCTCTAAATAGGGTTTCATGATTTCGACCTGAAAATCATCTTTAGTTTTAAGTGAAAGCAACTTACTTTCTAACACATCATAATCAACACCCGGCATTGCATATTCTACAACACTTCTAAACATAGGCACGTCAACCAATTGTGCCATCTTTTCATGAAATTCACTGTCGTTGAATGGACAAACGTCAGCAAATTCAACTGGAATTTTAACTTCGTCGGTAATCATATATCGTTCTCAACAATTACTTCACATTATCAAAGATAATACTTTTTTTTAATTCAAATAAGCATTTAACAGATATTAGGTATTATCTGCCATAGGCAGCGGCATAATCTCTCCATTTATTTACTAAATTCACCATATCAGCCGGTATTTCGCTATCGAAATCCATTTGTTCACCGGTGGTGGGATGTACAAACCCCAACGTTTTGGCATGCAACGCCTGACGCGGACATATAGCAAAACAATTCTGAATAAACTGTACATACTTTGCCGAAGTAGAACCCCTCAGAACCTTATCTCCGCCATAACGCGCATCACTGAACAACGGATGACCTATATGTTTCATGTGAACGCGTATCTGATGCGTTCTGCCTGTTTCAAGCTGGCATCTGACGACTGCCACATGACACAGATTCTCCAATGTGTGATAATGGGTTACTGCATGTTTACCCATATCTCCATCCGGAAAAACTGTCATCTGCAACCTATCTTTCAAACTTCTGCCGATATTACCCTCAATGCGTCCGTCTTCTTTGTCCATCTCGCCCCACACTACAGCCACATACTGTCTCTTGGTGGTTTTATCAAAAAATTGCTTACCCAAATGCGTCTTGGCATGAGGAGTTTTAGCTATGACAAGCAATCCCGAAGTATCCTTATCGATGCGATGCACCAACCCCATACGAGGATCATTCACATCATAATCAGGGTTATCCTTGAAGTGATATGCAAGCGCATTAACCAATGTGCCTGAATAATTACCATGACCGGGGTGAACAACCAATCCGGCAGGTTTATTGACTACAAGTAATTGGTCATCCTCATAGACTATATTGAGAGGTATATCCTCCGGTATGATTTCATTATCATACCTCGGGCGATCCATTACTATACTGATTTCATCAAAAGGCTTGACGCGGTAGTTGGATTTCACCGCCTTACCATTCACAAGTATACATTGCGCCTCTGCAGCCTGCTGTATCCTGTTCCTTGATATATTTGCTATTTTCGTCGTAAGGAATTTATCGATGCGCAACAAAGACTGGCTTTTTTCAGCCACTATATGATAATGCTCCCATAAATCTTTGCCGTCTATGGTAATATCCGGAGCAAAATCCTCCTGTTCAAGTTCTATTTCATCAAAATCAGCCACTATTCAGAATATCTCATTAACAATATGACCACATGCCATACTACACATTATCATCTATTTAATACTCACTCTCTACGGGTAGTGCCGCTACAGAATCGGTAAATTCATCGGCTATCGAGTCAGGCAACACTTCTTCCTGCCCATTACCAATGGATATTTCAATTGCGGCGGTCAATGGAAGTTTCGAACCGGAATTCACTATATTTCCATTAGCTTTCACCGACAATATCAAATCCTTATATGGAGAATATACGGTATCAACTTTAACGTTTTTGAAACCAAGCCCCAAAAGCATTGCCATGCCTTGCCGACACGACATATCTATCACGCTCGGCACGGTTACAAGGCGAGGCGATGTAGCGTTCATCGTCAAATACACAGTACGCAACGGTTTCACCTTTGAGGCAGCCTTAGGCTCTTGATCGATGACCGTTCCCGGCGGGCATTTGTCATTATATGCAGAATCAGTCACCTCATATTTAAATCCCACAGCAGCCAATTCATCTACCGCTTCAGTAAGAACTTTCCCCTTTACGTCAGGCACCACCACATACACACCATGCCCCGTAAAAGAATCGATAGCCAAAAGCACACCATACAACACCACGAACAGAGTTATGGCAATCAATAGCAGATGAAACAATATCGGATGCTTTTTAGGAAATCCTGTTATATTCTTTTTATCCACAATCAACAATTGTTAATAGTAAAAAACATCTTAAACATCTCTCATTTACAATAATTGACAAAGTAACGAAATTTCTTTGAAAACTCAAAATTTATGACACATCCTGCCGTCATATACAGAAAAAAGCGGATACTTGGCATTAAAATACCGCATATCCGCAACGCCTGCATATCATCTCAAGAAATATGTTTAAACTTATTTCGATTAAGTTTTATAACAAGTTCTTAGATAGTTTTCATCAATTGTTTTGATGTATAATTGTAATATAATTTCCAAGAAAATTCAAAAACGGCTTCTAAAGTTCAATATTTTCCTTGTCTTTAGTAGGATTTCTGAAATAAATCTTATGTTCATCATACTCCTGCTCCGCAATCAAAGTTGGTTTTGGCAACTTCTCATAATAGCGAGAGATTTCGATTTGTTCTCTGTTTTCTGAAATTTCCTCAAGATTGTCGCTCATAGAAGCAAATTCCTGCAACTTCTTCTCCAAATCCTTTTTCATCTCCACAGCAATCTGATTGGCACGCTTTGATACCACACACACGGTTTCATAAATATTACCCGTTTGCTCCGACATTTCTATCAAGTCGCGAGTTACTGTGTTAAGCGGCGCATTTGTCTTCTTGTAATCCATCTCTATTTGATTATTTTATATATTATTCTTTAACGTATCTCTTTGCAATCTCAAAAATATTATCAGCCTCCTTACGGTTCTCGCTCTGAGGATAATCATTGATAAACGAATAGTATTCATCTATCACATCGCGGAAACGATCGGCTTTCTTTATATCCACACTCTGATTAGCCTCTTGAAAGCGTGCTTTCAGCACAAGCATTTCAAGTTCCTCCTTATATTTGCTATAAGGATAATCCTTGATGGCATTCTTGGCTACAATCACAGCAGATTCATAATTATTACCCATATAGTTACCCAGATTGTAATATAATTGAGCTGACTGTAATTCCTTCAATACCAATTTATCCTGCAATTCAAATATCGCATTCTGCGCTATCGATGCCTTGTCACTCTTAGGAAAATAATCAAGGAAATTCTGCAATTCCTCGATAGCCTTATAAGTCCCCGTCTGGTCAAGTTGCGGTTCAGGAGAGTCTAAGTAATAACCATAACCGGCATAATAACGCGCAAGTTCGGTATATTGCCCTTTAGGATAGTACTGATAATAAGTCTTGAAATAAGAACCCGAATTCATATAATCCTGATTCTCATAATGACTAAGACCCAAGAGATACAACGATTCCTCCGCATTGGCAGTACCTTTGAAGACCGTTACCAAATCGGTCAGGATAGTTATAGCCTGTCCGTATTTCTTCTTCTCAAAAGCCTTCTTGGCATACTCATATTTATAATTATAGTCAGTACTTTTCAACACCTTTTGATACTCACCACAACCGGCAAGCATGAGCATTCCGCATCCAAGAACCAACAACGACAATTTTCGTCTCATAAATTCAAACTATGCAATTTTAGTCTGCAAATTTACGCATTTATTCAAATTTCTCAAACTCTTTCAATCAAAATATTCAAAACCTGCACTTTCAACGCCTAAAAAGCCTAAATATACTCAACACAGCTAACCCCTTTTATGATTTTTAAGAATTAAGAAACGCATAATTCTGCTATTAATACTGAAACCGTGACAACCTCACCGTTTTTTAATTGTTAAACAAATAAGAGAATCTGTTTAATTCAATTTATTATGAAAAATATTCTTAACACAAACGAGCTGCTACACCTTGACAGCAACTTAGCACCCTTGAAGCGCAATATAGTCACACCGATGATTGCTTTTATAATCGGCATTGCAGCCATATTTTTCGGTACACACATCGACGTTTCCGACTACATTTCCTACTCTTTGGCTGTTGCCGGATTGATACTGGCGATAATTGCACTCAGCCTTATCTTCAGCCGTCCTGATGAGATTATCAACATCCACACTCAGGAAATCTTACATAAGCACAAGTTGTATTTCAACGACAAAGACGAAAAAGAAATCGTAAAGAGCCTTAAGGAAGGCGACATCAAGTCATTATTCAAGAAAACATGCGATACCGGACAAATTCTCGCTATAATATATTCTACTACCAATAAACGCTATTATATTGCCCAAATATTCAAATTCATCCCCTACGAATACCGCCCCTATCAAGACCCGATAATATTTAAGGTATAATTAGCAAGATGCAAGACATTGAAATTCTTACAAACCTAAAGGAGCTGAGCCAAAAATAAATTTTGACACAGCTCCTTTTCATTTCAAATATATCTGCATTAAGTTGATTACTTCACTTCCTCAAAAGGCACGTCGGTAACATCTTTACCGTCGTTCTTTCCACCTTGCTGTTCAGCACCCGGGTTAGGTCCTTGTTGCTGGAATCCAGCACCTTGTGCACCGGCTTGCTGTTGAGCATTATACATATCTTGCGATGCAGCATGGAACACACTTTCAAGTTCTGCACTTGCCGCATCAATAGCAGCTATATCTTGCTTGCTGTGTGCATCTTTCAACTTAGCCAATGCGCTTTCGATTTGTGCTTTCTTATCGGCAGGCAACTTATCGCCGAGATCTTTCAAGCTCTTTTCGGTCTGGAAAATCATCGAGTCAGCCTTATTGATTTTATCGATACGTTCCTTTTCCTTGGCATCGGCAGCAGCATTTGCAGCAGCCTCATCTTTCATACGCTGGATTTCAGCATCGGTCAAGCCACTTGATGCCTCAATACGGATACTTTGTTCTTTACCGGTAGCCTTATCCTTAGCCGATACATTCAAGATACCATTAGCATCGATTTCGAAAGTAACTTCAATCTGAGGTACACCGCGAGGAGCAGGAGCGATTCCGTCAAGGTGGAAACGTCCAAGAGTTTTATCATCCTTAGCCATCGGACGCTCGCCTTGAAGTACGTGAATTTCCACTGAAGGCTGATTGTCGACAGCCGTTGAGAATACTTCGCTCTTACGAACAGGGATTGTAGTATTAGCTTCAATCAACTTAGTCATTACGTTACCAAGGGTTTCGATACCTACCGACAATGGCACAACGTCAAGAAGAAGTACATCTTTAACATCACCGCTCAACACACCACCTTGTATAGCAGCACCCACAGCTACTACTTCATCAGGATTAACACCCTTTGACGGAGCTTTACCGAAAATCTGTTGAACTTTCTCTTGTACCGCAGGGATACGTGTAGAACCACCCACAAGGATAACTTCATCTATTTCGCTTGCGCTCAAACCGGCATCCTGAAGAGCCTTTTGGCAAGGAGCCACAGTAGCTTGAATCAAATCATCAGATAATTGCTCGAACTTAGCGCGTGTAAGCGTGCGAACCAAGTGCTTAGGAATACCGTTTACCGGCATGATATATGGCAAATTGATTTCGCTTGAAGTTGTACTTGACAACTCTATCTTAGCCTTTTCGGCTGCTTCTTTCAAGCGCTGAAGAGCCATTGGGTCTTGACGCAAATCCACGCCCTCATCCTTGATGAATTCCTCTGCAAGCCAGTCTATAATCTTATGGTCGAAGTCATCACCTCCAAGGTGAGTATCACCATTGGTTGATTTCACTTCAAACACACCATCACCCAATTCCAAAATTGAAATATCGAAAGTACCACCTCCAAGGTCGAATACGGCAATCTTCTTGTCGCTTTGAGACTTATCAAGACCGTATGCCAATGCAGCAGCAGTAGGTTCGTTAACTATACGTTTAACGGTTAATCCTGCAATTTCACCGGCTTCCTTGGTAGCCTGACGCTGAGAGTCGTTAAAGTAAGCAGGCACTGTGATAACAGCTTCGGTAACAGATTGCCCAAGATAATCCTCGGCAGTCTTCTTCATCTTCTGAAGAACCATTGCGGAAATTTCTTGCGGAGTATATTCGCGACCGTCGATTTCCACACGCGGCTGATTGTTAGCCGAACGCACCACCTTATATGGTACACGTTCTGTTTCTTTTGCCACTTGGTCGTAGTTCTCACCCATAAATCTCTTGATAGAGAAGATTGTGCGAGTAGGGTTTGTGATAGCCTGACGCTTAGCAGGATCACCAACTTTACGTTCACCGCCATCTACGAAAGCTACGATTGAAGGAGTTGTGTTACGTCCTTCGCTGTTAGGAATAACGATTGGTTCGTTACCTTCAAGTACTGACACACATGAGTTGGTAGTACCTAAGTCAATTCCGATAATTTTTCCCATAATTCTAATATTTTTATTTGTTTATAATCTTTTTTATTCAGTACGTTTTTTAAACGCACTCGACATAGGAAAAACAAATGTTATGCCAAAAAGTTTCTGCACAACAATGAGACAATCAGGTAAGCCAAATTCGACAGGAAATCTGACGTTATGGCAGAAAAACAGTCCAAATAAAATTTTATCCTATTAATTAATGTATATTAAGCGTATTTTTCTTAGATTTCAGATGGCAGAATTAGACAAAATTCATTATTTTTGCAAATATAAATTTACAAAAACAAGAAACTAATTCAAATATTAATTTTAATATCTAATTTGTTATGAATATTTCTCATATCGAACACGTAGGTATAGCAGTTACAAGCTTGGAACAAGCTATACCATTTTATGAAAACATTCTTGGCACAAAATGTTTTGCAATCGAAGAAGTTGCCGACCAAAAGGTTAAAACAGCTTTCTTCAAAATAGGTCAAACCAAAATTGAATTGCTTGAAGCTACAGCTCCTGAAAGTGCAATCGCCAAATTCATAGAAAAGAATGGCGGTCGCGGTGGTATTCAACACATCGCATTTGCTGTAGAAGACGGCGTAGCCAATGCACTTGCTGAGGCTGAAGCTAAGGGCTGCGCTCTTATCGACAAAGCTCCACGCAAAGGTGCCGAAGGTCTTAATATCGCTTTTTTACACCCAAAGTCAACTTGCGGTACATTAGTTGAACTTTGTGAAGATCCTAACAAATAAAACCATCTATTCAAAATGGCAAACCAACTTGAAAAAGTAAAAGAACTGATTGCGTTACGCGAAGAAGCACGCATCGGTGGAGGCGAAAAAGCTATTCAAAAGCAACATGAGAGAGGTAAATACACTGCTCGCGAAAGAATCGCTCAACTTCTTGATGAAGGTAGTTTTGAAGAACTTGACATGTTTGTACGTCACAGATGTACAAATTTCGGTCTTGAAAAGAAATCTTATCTTGGCGACGGTGTTGTAACCGGTTATGGAACTATCGAAGGTCGCCTTGTATATGTATTCGCACAAGACTTCACAGTTTTCGGAGGTGCATTGTCAGAAACTCTTGCATTGAAGATTTGTAAAATCATGGATATGGCTATGAAAAACGGTGCTCCTGTAATAGGACTTAACGACTCAGGAGGCGCACGTATCCAAGAAGGTATCAACGCTCTTGCAGGTTATGCTGAAATATTCCAACGCAACATCATGGCATCAGGTGTGATTCCGCAGATTTCGGCCATTCTCGGTCCATGCGCAGGTGGAGCGGTATACTCTCCTGCTCTAACCGACTTTACAATCATGGCAAAGGGTATTTCTTACATGTTCTTGACAGGTCCGAAAGTAGTTAAGACCGTAACAGGTGAGGACGTTACCCAAGAAGCTCTTGGCGGTGCCGATGTTCACGCCACCAAATCGGGTGTTGCTCATTTCGCAGCTGAAGATGGAGAAGACGCTATACGCATCATCCGCAAGTTGATGAGCTACATACCACAAAACAATTTGGAAGAAGCTCCTCTTGTAGAATGCAACGACCCGATCGACCGTTTGGAAGACAGCTTGAATGAAATCATACCGGAATCGGCTAATCAAGCATACGATATGTATGAAGTAATAGGTGCTGTTGTCGACAACGGTGAATTCCTTGAAGTATCAGCAAACTATGCACGCAATATCATCGTAGGTTTCGCTCGTTTCAACGGTCAATCTGTAGGTATTGTGGCTAATCAGCCTAAATATCTTGCAGGGGTTCTTGACTGCAACGCATCACGTAAAGCAGCTCGTTTCGTTCGATTCTGCGATGCGTTCAATATTCCATTGGTTACTCTTGTCGACGTTCCGGGATTCCTTCCGGGCACAGGTCAGGAATACAATGCAGTCATCCTTCACGGTGCAAAATTGCTTTACGCTTACGGAGAAGCTACTGTACCTAAGGTTACTGTCACACTGCGTAAGAGCTATGGCGGTAGCCATATCGTGATGAGCTGTAAGCAACTTCGCGGTGACATGAACTACGCATGGCCTACTGCCGAAATCGCTGTTATGGGAGCATCAGGAGCAGCAGAAGTACTTTATGCAAAAGAAGCCAAAGAGGCTAAAACTGCAGCTAAAGCCGCAAAAGATGCCGGAGATGACGCTAAGGCAGCACAAATCATGGATGATTTCAAGAAGTTCATCAAGGAAAAAGAAGACGAATACAACAAATTGTTCTGCAATCCTTACAATGCGGCACGTTACGGATATATCGATGATGTCATTGAACCGCGTAACACTCGTTTCCGCATAATTCGCGCACTTCAACAATTACAAACCAAGAAGGTTGTTAATCCTGCCAAAAAGCACGGTAACATTCCTTTGTAATTCTGTACACAATGAACAAGAAAGGAATCATATTATTACTTTTTGTTTTCACTCTGTCATTATCGGCATTTGCTCAGCATAAAGGCTTGCGCATAACCGAAGTAATGGTTGAAAACAAGAGCAACATTACCGATGAATACGGAAATCGTCACGCATGGATAGAGTTGTATAACACAACTCGTAAATCTATGCAGATTTCTACAGTATTCATTACCAATGAGAGAGTTCCGGAAGGCGAAATGCCCGACAAGACTAAAATGTACACCATCCCTCAAAACGACAAAAACACCAAAATACTGCCTTTACAGCAGGCGGTGTTCTTTGCCGACGGAGATCCATGGAAAGGTACATTCCATGTCAATTTTGAGTTGAAACCGGGTCAGGATAACTACATTGCTATTTATGATGCCGATGGTATCACAAAATTGGATGAAGTAGTAGTTCCCGCCAACCTTCCGGCTGATCATTCTTATGCAAGAACAGTTGAGATTGAGGAATGGAACAAGATTGACGACAAGGACAAATGGGAAATACGTAGCGGTATTGATAAAAACAATGCTATAACCCCGGGGGTCAACAACACTGTCATCGAACTTAACGATAAAATCGAAAAATTCCAAAAACTTGACAGCGCTGGTATTATGCTTACGGTTATGGCTATGGCTATTGTCTTCTCTGCCCTTATATTATTAAGTATCTGTTTCTATGTATTCGGTAAAATCAATGCTAACATCGCCCGCAGGAATAAAGCAGCAGCGCATGGCAATGCCGACACTATCGACCACAGCGATGTGGAAATAGACAGCAGCGAAACAATCGCAGCTATATCAATGGCTCTTTATCAGCATCTTAACGCTCACGATTATGAGGACACAGTGCTAACCATCAACAAGGTGAAACGCGCTTATTCTCCTTGGAGCTCTAAGATTTACACATTACGTGAAACCCCAAACAAACATTAACCCATTTCAAAAGCATTTTATTAAATGAAAGATTATAAGTATAAAATCAATGGAAACGATTACAAGGTTTCTATTGGTGATATAGACAACAACATTGCTCAAGTTGAAGTCAATGGAGTACCTTTTAAAGTTGAGATACAAGAAACAAAGGCTGCTCCTGTCACAGTAAAAGCCGTGAAACCGGCAGCTGCTCCACGCACCGAATCGGGAGCCAAGGTTATCAGCAAGCCTACCGTTGCAGGTGGTCAAACAGCAATCAAGTCTCCACTACCGGGTGTTATTGTAGACATTAAGGTTAAAGTGGGCGACACTGTTGCTGCCGATACTGTAGTTGCTATTCTTGAAGCAATGAAAATGGAAAACAACATTAATGCAGGTAAAGCAGGAGTTGTTAAAGCTATATGTGTAAATAAGGGTGATTCAGTCCTCGAAGGTACTGACATTTTAGTAATCGAATAGTAAACTACTATGGATGAATTAGTATCATTTTTCGGTGAAAACCTAAAGACATTCTGGGAATTTACCGGATTCTATAACGTAACAGTACCACACCTTATAATGTTATTAGTAGGTTTGTTCTTTATCTATCTTGCCATTAAGAAAGATTTTGAACCTATGCTATTAGTACCCATCGGGTTTGGTATCCTTGTTGGAAACATTCCTTTCCAGCTTGGAAATGAAATTGGCATCTATGAAGAGGGTTCTGTTCTCAACATTCTTTATGGAGGCGTTGTATCAGGTTGGTATCCTCCTTTGATTTTCTTGGGTATTGGTGCCATGACCGACTTTTCAGCTCTATTGGCTAATCCTAAGTTGATGCTTGTGGGTGCTGCAGCACAATTCGGTATTTTCGGCGCTTATATCGTAGCGTTATTCCTTGGATTCGCTCCCGATCAGGCTGCAGGTATTGCTATTATAGGTGGAGCAGATGGTCCTACAGCGATTTTCCTTTCATCGAAACTTGCTCCTAACATGATGGGTGCAATTGCGGTATCGGCATATTCATATATGGCTCTTGTTCCGCTTATACAACCACCTATCATGCGACTGTTTACGACAAAGAAGGAACGACTTATCAAGATGAAACCTGCTCGTACAGTTTCACAAAACGAAAAGATCATATTCCCAATCTTCGGACTTATCCTGACATGTTTCTTCGTGCCATCGGCAATTCCGTTGTTAGGTATGCTGTTCTTTGGTAATCTTCTTCGTGAAAGCGGTGTAACTACACGTCTTGCAAAGACTGCCAGCAACGCTCTAACCGATATCGTTACCATGTTGCTCGGATTGACTGTGGGTGCATCTACACAAGCATCAGAAT
>X67_European_Roe__coassemble_331_pt1 | contig 11464 bp, 11 predicted proteins | sample X67_European_Roe__metabat2_low_PE_011 | metagenome-assembled genome bin X67_European_Roe
AGTATTTATACTTTGTGGGATATGTTATGTAAAAAAAATATTTAGGACAATATTGAAAACAACTTCTTAAAACAGGGTTCAAATATGTGCGACTTGGCGATAAATTTGTAATTTTGCCGATAATTGAAAATACAAAATGATATGAGCAATATAATATTGGGTATTGAGTCTTCTTGCGATGATACATCGGCTGCCATAATAAAAGACGGAATACTGTTGTCAAATGTCATAGCAGGACAGAAAGTGCATGAAGCTTACGGCGGTGTCGTCCCCGAATTAGCATCAAGAGCGCACCAGCAAAATATTGTTCCGGTGGTGTCGGAAGCAATACGTCAGGCAGGCATAAAAAAGCAGGATATAGACGGTATCGCATTTACAAGAGGTCCCGGATTACTCGGCTCTTTGCTTGTAGGGACATCTTTTGCTAAAGGATTGTCTTTAGCCTTGAATGTACCATTATTGGATGTCAATCATTTACATGGACATGTGCTGTCACATTTTATAAAAGAGGACGAAAATACCGAAGTCCCGGAATTTCCTTATTTATGCCTTCTTGTATCAGGAGGAAATTCGCAGATAATAAAAGTGAACTCACCAAGCGATATGGAGGTGTTGGGGCAGACGATCGATGATGCTGCAGGTGAAGCGTTCGACAAGTGTGCCAAGGTTATGGGATTACCCTACCCGGGTGGCCCGCATATTGATAAACTTGCGGCGGAGGGGGATGCCAATCGTTTTAAGTTCAGCAAGCCTCACATACAAGGGTTGAATTATAGTTTTAGCGGTCTGAAGACATCTTTTTTATATACGCTGCGCGATGAGAAAAAAATAAATCCTGATTTTGTCGAACAAAATAAAGCCGACCTTGCTGCATCACTGCAGAAGACTATTATTGATATCCTAATGGACAAATTCTCAAAAGCGATAAAAGAGACCGGCATAAAAACCGTAGCGATAGGTGGCGGTGTCTCTGCCAACTCCGGTGTACGCAACGCAGTAGCCGAATATTGTGAACGCAGAAATATCAAGGCTTTTATCCCCAAAAGATCTTTTACGACCGATAATGCGGCTATGATAGCCATCGCCGGATATTTCAAGTATTTGGCTAAAGATTTTTGCGATATAAATCTGCCTCCTTTCGCACGCATTACGGTATAAAGAATTAAACAAGGCATTTATGGATGTTTCAATAATTGTTATTGGAGATGAATTGCTTATAGGTCAAGTGACCGACACCAATTCAGGATGGATTGCACGACACCTTAATCCGTTGGGGTGGAATGTAAAGAGCATTAAAGTGGTTGCCGACGACAGCGAAGAAATATTTTCAGCTATAAATCAAGCTTTTGTCCAAACAGATATTATACTTACCACAGGCGGATTGGGTCCGACTAAAGATGACATCACCAAACCCACTTTATGCCGATATTTCGGAGGGGAATTGGTTATGGATAAGGCTACGTTGCGCAATGTGGAAGAAGTTGTAGCCAAACGACATTTGACTATGAACCCGCTAAATGAGGCTCAAGCATTAGTGCCTACATCTTGCCGTGTGATTCAGAACCGTGTGGGAACAGCACCTATTATGTGGTTTGAAAAACAGAACAAGGTTCTTGTTGCCATGCCGGGCGTTCCGTTTGAAACCGAAACCATGATGGAATGTGAAGTGATTCCCCAATTACTGAAACGTTTCTGCGTGAATGATCATATCGAGCATCGCACATTTATAGTAATAGGTTATGCAGAATCGGCACTCGCTATCAAACTGGATGAATTTGAACGGGAATTACCCGGATATATACACCTTGCTTACCTACCCAAACCGGGGATAATACGTCTAAGACTGACAGGTTCTTCTACTGATGTAGAGAAAATAAAATCGGATATGGAGATGTTGTCGTCAAAGCTTGACGCAATTTTAGGCAACGCTATCGTATGCCATGAAGACAAGCCTATCTCAGCTATATTGGGAGATAAGTTACATGAAAGAAGATTATCACTTGCCACAGCTGAGAGTTGTACCGGAGGAAATGTTGCTCACCAAATTACATCCATACCGGGCAGTTCCCAATATTTTACAGGTTCGGTGGTATCCTATTCAAATGATGTTAAACAGAATCTGTTGGGTGTACCTGCCGATGCCATAAAAGAACACGGCGCAGTAAGCGAACCCGTAGTCAGGCAAATGGCTTGCGGTGTAAGTTCATTATTAAAGACCGATTGCGCTATTGCGACATCCGGAATAGCAGGTCCCGGGGGAGGTACACCTGAAAAGCCGGTAGGAACAGTGTGGATGGCAGCCAAGATAGGCGACAGGATACATTGCGAGTGCAAGCATTTCCCGGGTGTACGCGATCGAGTGATAGACCGAACGACAACCGAAGTTCAGATAATGTTGCTGAAAATGCTTATGGAGTAATCTATGTATATGTGCTGTAGTATGAAAAAAAACGAGACACGTAAGCGAATAGAATATTTTGACTTGATGAAAGGTGTCTGCATAGCATTAGTTGTTATTTCACACTGCTATGAAGAGTTGGAAATCAGATTGTCAAATGAACATTTATGGAGTATGCTTGAGCATCTGCGAATGCCTCTGTATTTTTTCCTGTCGGGCATGTTTTTTAAAGAATACAGCTGTTTCATTGATTTTGTCGTGCGGAAGTTCAATAAATTGATAATCCCTTTACTGTTCTTTTGTGTGATAACCGTAATCCCCAAATTGCTCATTGGACAAGTAGACTTTGATTTCATTGCTGTGAAGAAACATATTTCATGGATGCTGAAGTATGGAGGCTATTTATGGTTTCTTCGAACATTGTTTTTCGCCAACATTCTATATTACACATATAACCATTTTGTAAAAGATCGAGGAATATATATAAGAATCGGAGTTATGCTGGCTTTAACTCTATCTGGCTGGATAATCAACAGCTTTATTCCTATCGAGGGCGATTTTCGCTCAGATTACGCATATATTATAAGCATTATAACCTCGTTTCTCGTTCTCCCGTTCTTTTTTGTAGCATCATGGATGAGAAAAATATTGGGATCAGGAGAAATAAGAATTGGAAAAACGGCATTTGCATTAATCTTTATCCTGTCATTATCCGTAAGCTATTTAACTTCATCAGGAGGAGTATATTTGGTTAACGCTAAAGTCGAAAACAATATCATACTGTTTTATATAGCGGCATTCTCTTCTATACTGAGTGTTTGGTGCGTATGCTATACTGTGAAAAAGCTGTTTTATTTCTCCTATATAGGCAGATATTCCATAATCGTATATCTCACACATATACCTTTGCTTAACGTATTGGTCTACAAAGGATGGTGTACCGATGTGTATGTTTTGGCTGCAGTAACACTCGCATTTATGCCGGTAATGATATGGATATTTAAAGCCGTTTTCCCTGCATTTGTCGCACAGCGTGATATATTACTATATCAGGACGGTCGCCTGAAAGTCGATTGGAGAGCTTTTTCATTGAAAAATAGATAGAAAGGTTTGTGTATTAACAAAAAAAGTTCTATCTTTGCACACGAAAATTTCAGAACAGCAGTACAACGACTATTCCTTTAGTCATGTTCTGTGACTTTAATCGTTGAAACTTCGATGCAAGATGATGATGCTAAAGTTCTTGCATAAAGCGTAGGACGATATTGTACATAAATCGCCGCAGTTAACAACCACCCTATTTTGTTGCCGACTGCATTTTATTTAGAATATTGCGCTACTGCGAAGAAAGAGATGGCAGTAAATTGGCTGAAAAGCTGACATACTCTGCATATATGCACTCTGTTTTGAAATGAAATAATTTAAATTATAAATTGAGAAAAAGCCATGTCAAAAATTTGTCAAATTACAGGCAAGAAGGCGATTACAGGTAACAATGTATCGCACTCTAAGAGAAGAACAAAGCGTAAATTCAACGTGAATTTGTTCAAAAGAAAATTCTATTGGGTAGAAGAAGGTCAATGGATCAGCCTTGTTGTATCAGCAAACGGTTTGCGTATAATCAATAAGCTTGGTCTTGACGCAGCTATCAGAAAAGCTGCAAAAGATGGTAATTTAACTGAAATTAAAATCGTAGAAAAGTAAAATCAAGATGGCAAAGAAAGCAAAAGGTAATAGAGTTCAAGTCATCCTCGAATGTACTGAGCAAAGAGCTAGTGGTGTGCCAGGAATCTCTCGTTATATTACCACAAAAAATAGAAAGAACACCACAGAAAGAATGGAATTGAAGAAATACAATCCATATCTTAAAAAAGTAACAGTTCATAAAGAAATCAAATAATACGTTAAGTCATGGCAAAGAAAGTAGTTGCAACATTGCAAAAAGGTGAAGGCCGTACGTACAGTAAGGTCATCAAGATGGTAAAATCGCCAAAGACTGGCGCTTATGTGTTCAAAGAACAAATGGTTCTTAACGATCAAGTAAAAGATGTTTTGGCTGCGAAATAAGTTTCCGGCTTAAATATTATATAAAACAAGGAGCTGTGTCAAAATTATTATTGGCACAGCTCCTTTAGGTTTGTAAGAATTAACAAGATTCAAGCATTGAGATTTTGAAGTTGTGGCACAGCGGATAAATCCATCTCGATAGTAGTGCATCAAAGTATAAGAACAGGCATATTCACTTTCTTAAAAAACGGTAAAATGTACATCAAAAACCAAATAATGACAATTAATTGCCTACTTTTGTAAATCAATACTAAAAACTTAACAAACTAATACTACTTATGGCTAAAATAGGCTCTGTAATGACTAATGTGGGTCGCAAAGCGTTGCTTCTCGGTAGCGGAGAACTTGGCAAAGAAGTTGCTATCGAACTTATGCGCATGGGCGTGGAAGTTGTTGCATGCGACAAGTACCCCAATGCTCCGGCTATGCAGGTCGCACATCATTTTCATGTTTTCAACATGCTTGACGGTGACAAATTACGTGAAGTAATAGAACTTGAACGTCCTGATCATATAATTCCAGAAGTAGAAGCTATTGCTACACCGGTGCTTGTGGAATTGGAGAAAGAGGGGTATCACGTGACACCTACGGCAAAAGCCGCTTGGCTGACAATGAACCGTGAAGGTATTCGCCGTTTGGCTGCCGAAGAGTTAGGCATTACTACATCCCGCTATAAATTTGCATCCACCGAGAGCGAATTCATTCAAGCTGTGGAAGAGATTGGCATACCGTGTGTAGTTAAGCCTATCATGAGTTCATCAGGACACGGACAAAGCACAATCAAGAAACAGGAAGATATAAGTCAAGCATGGCAAACCGCTCAAGAAGGCGGAAGAGCCGGTGCCGGCAGAGTTATCGTGGAAGGATTTGTGGATTTCGACTACGAAATCACACTGCTCACCGTGCGTAATTCAGCTGGTACTCAATATTGCGAACCGATAGGACATATCCAAATTGATGGAGACTACCGCTATTCATGGCAACCGCAGCCAATGACACCGCCCGCTCTTCTTAAAGCTCAGGAAATAGCCAAGAAAGTAACCGATGCATTAGGCGGATACGGAATATTCGGTGTGGAAATGTTCATCAAAGGCGATGAAGTGATATTCAGCGAAGTTTCACCACGTCCTCACGACACAGGTATGGTAACAATGATTTCACAAGACCAAAGCGAATTTGCACTGCACGCGCGCGCTCTTTTAGGTCTACCTATCCCATCCATCAAGTTTTACGGTCCATCGGCTTCACGGGCAATTGTGGTAGAAGGCAATACCAACCGTGTGGAATTTGACAATCTTGAAAAGGTTCTTGCCGAACCCGGCGTACAGATGCGCATTTTCGGAAAACCTGAAATCAACGGACACAGACGAATGGGTGTAATTCTCGCAACTGATGAATCGGTGGAGGCTGCACGCGAAAAGGCTGAAAGAGCCTACCAAGCACTAACCGTAAACGTACTCACACGCGACGAATAAAGTTTTTCACATAACGATAGTTATCGTAATTTAACTCCGTTAACACCCCTATTGTGTCACAGGAGAACAAGAATGAAACAAAAAAGCCGGCTTATCTCTGTTAGCAGTGGATAAGCCGGCTTTTTTACGCTATATATGAAACCTGTTTTCTAATAAGCAAACATCGGATATTCGTTCATCATCGCATTAACTTTTGAACGAACTGCCGCAATCACCTTTTCGTCTTCCGGTGCATGTAGTACAGTGTCGATAAGTTCAACGATTTCGCCCATCATGTCCTCTTTCACACCGCGTGTGGTAATAGCAGGTGTTCCAAGTCGGATACCTGATGTTTGGAACGGTGAACGGCTGTCAAACGGCACCATATTCTTATTGGCTGTAATATCGGCTGCCACAAGAGCCTTTTCTGCCACTTTACCAGTCAATTCAGGGAACTTGGTGCGAAGGTCAAGCAGGATGCAATGATTGTCGGTTCCGCCCGATGCAATTTTATACCCTTTATCGGTAAGAGCTTGTGCCATTGCCTGTGCATTCTTTTTCACCTGTTTCTGGTATTCGACAAATGAAGGTTGAAGAGCTTCGCCGAACGCTACCGCCTTAGCCGCAATTACATGTTCAAGCGGTCCTCCCTGAACACCCGGGAATACCGCAGAATCAAGAAGTTGCGACATCATCTTCACCTGTCCCTTTGGAGTGGTCTTTCCCCAAGGATTCTCAAAGTCCTTGCCGAGCATGATAATACCGCCACGCGGACCGCGCAATGTCTTGTGAGTGGTGGATGTAACTATGTGCGCATATTTCAATGGATTCTCAAGCAAGCCGGCTGCGATAAGACCGGCAGGGTGAGCCATGTCGATAAGCAGAATAGCTCCTACTTCATCGGCTATTTTGCGCATGCGTACATAATCCCAATCGCGGGAATATGCGCTTGCTCCACCTACTATAAGTTTCGGTTTCACTTCGTGTGCCAATTTTTCCATTTGGTCATAATCCACAAGGTTGGTTTCTTGAGTAACATTGTATTCCACTTGGTTGAATACAATACCCGAGAAGTTTACCGGTGACCCATGAGAAAGGTGACCGCCATGAGAAAGGTTAAGTCCCATAAAAGTGTCGCCGGGATTCATGCACGCCATAAACACTGCCATATTGGCTTGCGCACCTGAGTGAGGCTGTACATTAGCCCATTCAGCTCCGAATATTTTTTTCAAGCGTTCGATAGCTATGGTTTCGCTTTCGTCCACCACTTCACACCCGCCGTAGTAACGGTGTCCCGGGTATCCTTCAGCATACTTGTTGGTCAAGCATGAACCCATAGCCTGCATCACTTGATCGCTTACGAAGTTTTCTGATGCAATTAGCTCTATCCCCTTCTTTTGGCGTTGATGTTCACGTTCAATAATGTCGAAAATTAGTGTATCTTTCTCCATAAATAATGTGTTGATATATGTTTATTATAGTTTTTATTATTTCTTTTTCTTTACAGTCCATCCGAAAGTTCCTATTAATTCACCCACGGTATAATAACCACCATGCGCATACACAAGCAGATTGGCAGCTTTCATATCGAACGCTCCGGTTTCGGGGTCGATGAAACGCTCGTCGGCTATCACGTTCAGGACATCGGCAATGAACATATCATGCGTACCCAAACTTATTATTTCTTTCACCCGGCATTCAATCGAGATAGGTGATTCGTATATATATGGCGCACTCACCTTAACACCTTTTCCGGGTGTGAGATTCATTTCCTCAAACTTGTTGTAGTCACGCCCCGAACGCACACCACACCAGTCGGTAGCACGAGCCAATTCTTCGGTCGTGAGGTTGAGGGTGAACTCCATATTGCGCTTGATTATATCGTAACTATGGCGTTCCGGTCTTATCGACACATAGCACATGGCAGGATCGGAACAGATAGTCCCCACCCAACTTGCCGTAAAAATATTAGCCTCTTCAGTATTGCTACCGCAACTCACCATTATGGCAGGAAGCGGATAAATCATTGTCCCCGGTCGCCAATTTTGTTTCATATCCCGATTATTTAAGTGTAATTTTGTCCTTTACTTCGGTACGCTCGCAATAATGGCATTTAAGCACCATGTTATCCCTGTCTATCACATGAAAATGAGTACGCATAGGCTCATTGTTGGTGATGCACTTAGGATTACTGCACTTCACGATTCCGTAGATGTCGTCAGGCAAAGAAACCTTGCGTTTATTCACCACCTCATAGTCTTTTATTTCATTGATTACAGCATTAGGAGCTATTATAGCTATACGGTTAAGTGTCGATTCGGGGAATGTCACATCGGCAACTTTTATGATACCTTTCCTGCCGTATTTCTTACTGTCAAGATTATTACCTATGGTAACACTGTTTTCAAGTGACTGGATTCCTAACAAATCTACTACCTTGAACAACGAATCGCTTGGAATATGATCGATAACCGTGCCGTTCTCCAATGCCGCAACAGCAAGCTCCTTTTTCTTATTTTCATTCATGATAAGTTCCTCCTTTATTTTACGTCGATACCTAACACCTTGCATATAATTGCTTCACGAGCATAAAGCCCGTTCTGTGCCTGTTGGAAATAATAAGCCTTAGGATTAGCGTCCACATCGTAAGCGATTTCGTTCACGCGCGGCAGCGGGTGCAGAATACGCAGGTTCTCCTTGCTGTTGTCGAGCATTGAGTTGTGAAGATTATATAGATCTTTCACCCGCTCATATTCCAACAAGTCGGTAAAGCGTTCGCGTTGCACACGGGTCATATACAGAATATCGCTTTGGTTAATGATTTCCTCCGAGAAATCGGTCGATTCGTGATACTCTATGCCATGTTCCTCACAGAACAATTTGTATTCCACCGGCATCTGTAGTTCTTGGCACGCCACGAAGTTAAAAACCGGCTTAAAGTGATACATCGCCATGAGAAGCGAGTGTACGGTACGCCCGTATTTCAAGTCTCCCACCATAGTTATGGTAAGATTCTCAAGTGTGCCTTGCGTCTTGTATATGGAATATAGATCAAGCATCGTCTGTGAAGGATGTTGGTTAGCTCCATCTCCGGCGTTGATGATAGGAACAGGCGAGAACTCGCTTGCATACCTTGCTGCGCCTTCAAGGTGATGGCGCATTATGATAAGGTCGGCATAATTAGCTACCATTCTTATGGTGTCGTGCATCGTTTCTCCCTTGGACGAACTCGTCGTGCTGGCATCGGAAAAACCTATAACACGTCCTCCCAATCTGTTTACGGCAGTTTCAAAACTCAATCGTGTGCGTGTGGACGGTTCAAAGAAAAGCGTAGCTACGACTTTCCCTTCAAGCAGGCGCTGGTTAGGATTTTCTTCAAACTTACGAGCCTTTTCCAGCAGTTCAAGAATCTCCTCTTTTGTAAGGTCGGAGATTGAGACCAAACTCTCGTTGTTCATATATGTATTGCTTTTATGTTTTAGTCAGTAAAAAACAAAGCCAATCAAAACACGCTTTAGGGGTTTAGATTGGCTTTTTATGCTGCGCAATAGAGACACATATTTCATTTGCCTGCTCAGAAGAAACCGGCGTATGAGGGGAATATGCTCTATTGGAAAACTTCTTTGTCATAACACTACAAAGTTAGGCATTTTCCCGCAATATCGAAATATTTCCACACGAAAAATAAAATTCATAAAAAAACTGCGTTCCTCTAATTGGAAGAACGCAGCCTTTGAGTGAGTTTAAATTAGTTTCTTAGTTTTCATCGCGAGGATATACCTTAAAGTCATTAGCACCTTCGATAGACCATTTTCCAACCGGAGCTACAGGATCTACGTCATCTGAACCTTTTGTAAATACAACGTGGTAGTTTTCAGCACCTCCCAAGTTTGTTGTTTCAAATTTAACTGCATATGTATAGTCTGCTTTTGTCATTTTTCGAGCAACAATAGGCAATTTACTGTTGATTGTGGTATTTGTTACTGTTAGGTTACAATTTCTTCCGTCACCATCACCACGCACACCATAAGCCTCAGAATTAATTGTAGAGTTTTTTAGAACTGCCTCAGCTGTGTTACCGAAAGATACTCCGTTCTTACAGCCGTTCAATTCAGCACCATCAATTATTGCGGCCTTTTCATGGCTTTGGAATTGAGCAAGCGAGTGCATATTGGTTGCAATACAACTGATTATATTAAAATCACCTTGTCCGGACGCCAATTTTACACCTACTGCAGTGTGAACAGCTCCGCCTGTTGCTGTAAATGTACAATCTTCAACTGTCACGGCATCAGGATAACGAGAATAATCGCCAGTACCTGTATTAAAGCCATAAACAAACACTTCACCATTAGTTGATGTTTCAAAATTTACGTTCTTAACAACTAACTCAGCATTTTGGTCACCTGAATTGCCATAAATGTTGATTGTTCCGTCATATTTCTTTTTGTCACCGTCGATTACAACTTTAACGTCTTTCTTTTCAGTAACGGTTACATCACCTGTGATGTTGTTAGCAAAAGTAAGTATATAGTTTCCTACCTCAGCCATGTTATCAAGTGCTGATTGCAAAGATTCTTTAGATACAACGATTTGTTTCACTTCAACGTCCTCAGCCACATTGCCTCTTGCTTTTCCGTCTAATTGACAACCTACGATTTCACCTGCATTAGCTGCTTTAGGGAATTCGTTGTAAGAAGTTATAGTTTGGTCGATTGTAACAGTACCATTTGTTGCTTTATTAAACTCCAGATAACCTACACTGCTGAATTCTCCTACGATACCACCAAGCTCGCGATAACCTTTAATAGCAAAATTGTTTACAGTACATTTAGAAATACTATAGAAAGAACCTTGGCGACCGACAATACCACCCACTTTATCACCGTTATCATATACGCCATTCTTGTCTAAATCGTCAGGAGTTGCAGTCAATTGTATACCTTCAACTTTACAGCCACTGATACTACATCCTCTATTGTATCCTACAATACCACCAACATAATGATTACCTTCTACTACCGCATTTTTCACTGTTACATCTTCCACATCCGCGTTACCATGCGCGTAGAATCGAGACGAACCTACAACTACAGCTGTACCGCATACTGAACCGGTATTAAGATTCTTAACAACTGCATTTTCAATAGTGAAGTTCTTAATTGTTGCGTAACCACCAATGCTAGCAAACAAACCTGCTGTTTGATATGCCGGAGCACCAGTCAAATCCACATATAAGTTATAGATAGTATGTCCATTTCCATCGAAAATGCCACAGAAATCGTGGTATACATCTCCAATCGGATTCCAAGCCATGTTAGCAAGGTTGATGTCGGCAGCAAGTTTTACAGTTTTTCTATCGAATGTATTACCGCCGTCAACTTGTTCTGCAACCCATGCAAGTTGAGCCGGTGTCTTGATTTCATATACGCCTTCCGCATTTGGTTGTACATCGTCTGCCACTGTACCATCCCATTCCCATTGAGTAACGTTATAATCAGGTTCGTTGTATATAGGATTGATTACTACGTTGAACACTGCACCT
>X67_European_Roe__coassemble_336_pt1 | contig 11393 bp, 17 predicted proteins | sample X67_European_Roe__metabat2_low_PE_011 | metagenome-assembled genome bin X67_European_Roe
GAAAACACAAAGCGAGCAGGTTTTAACTTGTGATTTGCCATCAGCAGAATACACAAAATCCGGGGAAATTCTAACTTTAATCATAGTTCGTCGGTATTAGTGTTCTTCAACTCGTTTAATAACCCCCATGCGAAAGGCACTATAGTGGCTATTGCACTGCTTTTACATAGCATATCACTGCCGATTGCTATTCCGTAGCACATCAATGCCACTGTGAAGAGGGTAAGCACCCAGGGGGTGGCATTGCGCCTGATAAGGGTTAGAGACTTGCGAACGATAATGTTCACATTCTTTTTCACGGCTTTCCAATTAATTCCAGGTTGGAAAGATTCGGCAACATGTGCCGTTGTCAAAGTAGCTTCTTTCATTTTGGTAGACATTTAAATGAAACATTAATATTATTATTTATCTCCGGAAACGAAAACAGTTCCGTTCCCCGTTGTCTACCACCTGAATCAGGCTGTGGGCGCATTAACACTCCACACGGGACGGAACTGCTATTATATCCAACCTTGACATAAAAAATGCCAACGGCTGTAGTTGGCGACACTGTCGCCTGATTCATATGGTAGACATTGCAAATGTAAGGAGATTTTCGCAATCCACAAACGAAATAAGATGTTTTTTTCATTTTGCCTAAATTTTTATCGTTAAACAATAAGCAAAAAAGAAATCGGCCGAACTTCTCTTTTATGTTGCCAACATCACACTCAAACCTTGTAAAGAATTGAATCAAGAGAAGCCGACCGATTTATAGGTGGCAAAATGATTTTAAAGTTTAAATGTGATATTGGCAATGCAAATATCGGCACTCATTCTTAACAACAAAAAAAAACGTTAAATAACCTAAATTGCAGACTTGGTTTTATGTTTTGAGAAAACAAATAGGCGTACCCTAAACAGATACGCCTATTCTTCTTTTAGTTCTTTTTACATTATAAAGCCACCCTCACGGGCGGTGTATCGTACTAAAAAGCTGCTGCTTGCAATTCCTTTGCAAATATACTAACTGCTTTTTGTAATTTCAAATATTGTCCCTCTCCTGCTTTTACAACTCCTGATGTATATTTTCGCATAAGAGAGGGGTTAATCCCTGCACATTCTGCTACTTTTGAAACATTTAAGAAATTGAAATAATCAAAAAAGGATTTCATATCATAATGATATACAAAATCCAAAGGAGCAACATCTTTCCCCTCCTCTTTCAGCATATCGATTATCTCCTGATATGATTGTAACATATCATTTTTAGCTTCTTGTGCTGTACTTCCGTAGCCGAATAAAGCGTAGTCTGGTAACGATTCTTTCATATAGCATGAAAATCCACCATCTGAAGCCATTTCTATAACAATATTTGCTCTCATAAATATATAGTTATAAATTAAAATTCTGATTAAACGAGGTTTTTATGCCTCGTTTACATTAATAACAAATAAGTTCCCCTTTTTTATTATGAAGAAATGAGAGGGAGATTAACTCCCTACTCATTTTCAGCTATGGAGCGGATTACCTTGTAACCCCTGATGCTTGCCTGATTGATTTTTCGGTACCAAGCGGAACTTCTTTATTCGTACCATGACGAGGTAAAGGAAATTTTCTGCTTGTAATTGGAGAATACCACATATCGTGGTTACCTCCGTGTCTTACCAAATAACAACCGGCATCTCTTAACTCCGAGATTAATTTGCCGTACTTCATAATGTTAAAGAACTAATGTTGTTACTAACAACGATACAAAGGTAGCAATTTTGTTCCATTTATGCAAATTTTTAAGCAATTATTTTTCAAAAAAATCGCATTTCACAAAAAAGCCCCGACTTTCACAAGCCGGGACAAACCCAAATCTATTTTACCAATGAAAAGTTTACATTATACCACCCACAGAGATACGACTTAATGCCGACTGTGGGAATTTTTCACAACCGATATATAGAGTATCGAAAGCATCAGTGCCGTCGGTACGATGTTCAAGAAGATTTTCTTCCGATTCATTAAGTTTCTCTCCACCTTTATCTTTTTTGAACCCATTTCGTCCACGAGTAACACCGGCACTCTGAATGGCGAGTATAAGGTCATCGTTGTTCTGACGGTTGAAGAAAGGCATAAGTCTTTGCTTTCCGGCAAAACCTTGGTTAATCAAGAGGTATTTTTCATCGTGTCGCATAGGGTTGCCGAGATACACATCTATCACCTCCCAGCCATGGCATTGAAATTCGTGCATAACCACCCAGTGGTAATCTTGCTCATTCACTGCATAGTTGCTCCCAAGAGCCGTTGCGTCATAATAATAGACAACAGTTTTATTTTGATGATTAGCATAATAAGAGCAGAAATCATCTATCAATGCAGGGATTTTGCGTTCAAATTTCGTATAGAAACTCTTAATCACGTTTAAGCGTCTGCCGTTTGGTTGTCCTGCTACAATCCAATTGATATTAGCATTGTAGTCCATTCCTATACAGATAGGAGCAAGAGGATTTAGATCTTTATCGGCTCTGCTATCAAGGAGTGAATTATTAAAGTCATAACCAAGGCTATCAAGATAATCAAAATCGCTGTCATTATATTTATGTTTTTCTCGCATCGACGAGTAAAAACCATCTTTGGCAATTCCGATCCTCTGGCACAAGATAGAGGTTTGGAATGTTTTAGGAGTAAGGTCACGTTTCATCTGCTTGATGTAATTTTCTCCAAGGAGCTGAAGATTTTCAATCGAAGAATACTCCTTATAGTAAACAGCGACCGAACGCATTTTATTAAGGTTAGTATCGAGCCGACGAAGATAAGAACGGAGATAACCCGGAACCGGCTTATTCTCGGTTCGAAGCCGACGGATTCGTTCTTTCGTCTTCCATATTTCATAAACAGTCCCTTTGATCGTATCGATAAGTTCAACATCCATTTTATCCCTATAGTGCAAGAACCAAGAGCCTTTTTGAGTCTGTGGCATATCCGACAGAATCATAATGGCATGGTTAAAACTATGACGTCCAAAGAAAGACTTGATACCACCATTCGCAGGCAAAGTTTCATCTTTCAACTTTTGATAATCGATAAACTTAGCTTCATCGACCAACACCCATGACAAAGTAAGCGAGTTAGACGAACCGGGACGATCTTGGCTCACGATGACAGCAATACTTCCATTATAGAATGAAATGATATGCTCCCAATCAGCAGGCTCGGTAATTGGTTTGCCGAAGCTTTTAGGTGGACGGCGACCTACAACATAGTGAATACCTTTACGGAAGCCCCACCTTTCCCATGCAGCAAATAAACCCGGAAGTGTATTAGTAAGGCCATGCTTAAACGTAGGCACCACGATCGCACCGGTACTGCCCACCATTCGTTGCATATTGCGAAGTACAAAAGGAGCAGCAATACTATCTGTTTTGCCGGTACGACGTCCGGCTACTATAACAGTAGTATTAGCCCCTATTAATTGTGTAAGCCGTTGGGGGGTATTAAAATAGACCTTTTTACCTCTCTTCTCCGTCATCGTCTAAATCGCCAAACAATTCATCTTCTTCCAAATCACATTCTTCAAATTCCACATCTTGAATGTCAATCGATTCTGCAATATACTTGTCAAGCATTTTCTTGATACGTTCCTGAATATTTGGGATTGGTTTAATCCCCAATGGAGTAGGGTCATCAGTAGCAGTAAAAGGTTGCACCACGATTTCATCGTATGGAATAAGCTGTTCATCTTCAAGATCCACACGATTATACTTCGCATAGCTCGATGCAGCACGTTCCATCGTCTTTGTATCCTTGCGAGCCTTTGCCATTCTATACGTCTCAAGCAACATTTCATTTGCTCGCCAACGATGGAAATCTCTACTTGCCTTTGACAGCATAGGCAAAAGAACTTTAATAATAGCAAGGTCATTGTAAGCACAGCTTTGTGATACCTTAAACATTGAAACATCTCGTTCCACAAATTGTCTATCTTTCGTATCAGGATTTGCTATCACATAACTATATAAATCACGAATACGCAAAACACGTTGAACTGTCACTTCATCGTATTTCGCACGCAATTCATTTTCGGAGGTAAATAAATCCGTTTGGCAAACATTTATGGTAGCAGGTAATGGCATAACTATTCGTCGCCCTCCATATCTAACAAATTCTTACGGCAATTTTCAAGAGCAAGAGGTGAACCAACCTTTGCAAGCATTTCGTTTCATGAGATGATACCCAAGTTTTTAAGTTCGGCTGTAAGTTTTTCCGTCGGATTAACAATTTTACCGAACCAATCGGCAATTTGTTTTTTAAATTCTTCAGTTGGGGATTTCTTGTATTTACCTTTATTGAGGTTCACGAGTCGAGTATATTTTTTACTCTCTTCACGAATATCAACTGAAAGGGCAACGGCTCCACTCCCGGCTGTTCCTATATAATGATCATACTTCTCCCAATTTTCATGAAGTTTTTTATCAAGCGATATCAGCTCCTTCAAATATGGGTATCGGTCGTTGTCGGGGCAAGTTTTACCCTCGACAGAGAGTAAACGCAATTGAGTTTGAACATCACGCATTCTTTGTGTTATGCTCAAATTCTCCACATAAAGTGCTTGGATCTCATCAGGCAACGTATCATGGTCTGTTCGCTTCCCTTTCTTAAATTCGCTTGCAGGATTATCCTCTGTAAGCGATAGATGCTCTTTCACAATAGTACTAACTTGAGCTTGCATTTGTTCCACCTCCTCATGTGTGATATTCTGCAATCTCACATTAAAGTGTTTACGCAATTCATAGTTAATGAACTTCGCGTGTTTCTTTGCGTTGAACGAAATATTGCGATACATGATTTTATTACCGGTCATTTGGAGTAACATCAAAGCACCTTTGTCATAGTCGCGCTTTTCTTCCGGAGTATTAAAATATTCCTGAAGTTGATTAGTAAATCTATTATCCATAATAATAAAGTTTTATTAATTATAAAAAAGGTTCTTAAAGCCTTTATAACCTTATTGACCTTAAAAACCTTTCTTACTATTTCAGTGTATTACTCAGCAAGAGCAGCTGAACCGTCGCCCATAATCACACCATCTTCAGTAACTATTTCACCTGGATAGAAAGGAGCCGGCACAACGTCGGTCGCTTTGCAGGTAATAGTAGTAGAAGCTGTACCGGTAGCCCCTTGCCCCAAGTCTTGGGCAACAGTGGTATCGGTATCATACATTTCGCAACCCACAACACGGAATTTACCGGTCATATCTTGCACCAAGAACACATTATCGCAGTTGTTCATGTATGCAGCTGCAGCAGTTGCTTCATCGCCTACTCCCGGGTGAACAGCTGTAAGAGTGTTCAATTGGGTTTGACTCGGTTTTTCGCCTTGCGCTTCACTCTGCACTTGTGATTTCGAGGGAAGAATATCGATATGTTTCCAAGATGCATCGGCTGCCAATGTGAAATTACTCTCATAAATAGCGGTAGTAGTTCTTCCGTTTTCATCTTTTTTCAAAGTCGGCCACTTCACGATCATAGATTTTGCTATGTAATAAAGTCGACGACGTATTCCGGGAAGAACAGGGGTGCCTTCGCACCATCCTAACGATTTTTGTAAATTAAGACACGTTCCAGCCATAATTATTCAGCAGATTTAAGTTTAACAACTTGTAGGAAACGCTTATCCACAGTGTAGAACTCGGTACCAAAGAACATTGCAGCTGCAAATGTAAGCACCCATGGAGAGAAACGATCCACAACGATTTTCTCAACGTCACTCATTGAATCGTAGCCATAAAGCATATTGCTTTTGGGAGTAAGGAAATACTTATCCGTTCCGGCAAGACAATCAAGAGGAACGATTGTAGTTTTGTTGTTAGAGCCTTCTACAAATGCTTGATTGAACTTTGTATTATACGAAATACCACTGTGAGTGAGCAAATAATTGTCATTGTAGGCGTCAGCAAACGCCGGATCGCAGAACAAGAACTTATCTAATTTGCGAAGATGTGGATCGGCTTTACGTTCAATCATCTTTGCAATATCAACCGCATTAGAGTTGTCGATGACCTCGTCAAGTTCAAGCAAATTGCCTTTTGTAACAGAGATATTTCCGGCAGAGATTTCATTGTCGGCAATAGTGTTCCAACCATTAAAAAGGTCTTCGGTCTTATCTCCGTTATCTTGACGTTTTGCACTAAACAAAGCATCATTAAGATGAGCACCGAGTGATTTAGCTACACAAGCAAGTACAAGTTTTGCCGATGGAGCTTTAGCCTGGCCATCGCCAAGGAACGCAGCACCCTCACCAAGCAGTGTAGTGATATATGCGTTAGGTTCAAAGTCCTCACACGCATTACCGAAATAAGTGCGTAAGGTGCGATATTTCACATCTGTAGTGTTTGCACTTTTACGGTCGCTACGATAAGGTGCAAATTGGGCGTTACTTTCAGCAGTGCCAAGATGTAAAGCGTTACGCACACCCGGCATTCCTGTCATATACTTAAGCGTGTCTTGACAAGAGAACAAAGGCATAAGGAGAAGTTCACGCTTCCACTTCTCCGCCGCTTTTTTATATTCCTCGTCCGAAAATGAAATGGTATGATTTGCCATAGTTTTTTTTAGGGAATAGAGTTAAACATTTCACGAGCATTATTAAGGCTGCTAACATAGTCATCGGCAAAATTTTCATCTTTTTTGCCGTCGTCAATAACTGATGCAGTGTCTGCTGCAGGTTTCTTTTTAAGGTTCACAATTTGAGAATCCTTATCCTCGATTTGTTTATTCAAGTCTGAAACCTGCGTTTCAAGGGCAGCAATACGATCCTCGACCGCTTGCATTTGTTCATCGGAAAGAGTAATATTTCCGTCATTTGATGTAAGTACTTCTACTTGTAGCAAAGCACAAACGAATTTGAACGTTTTGTTCATAGCTGTAATTATTTTTGTAGATGAAGAATTGTTGTTAGCGAACAAAGTCGAAAGAGACGTAAGGTATTTCGCAAAAAAACCCTCTTTCTCTTTAGGTTCAATATTAGGAATTGGAATACCGGCAGTAGCGAGAGCTGAGACAGTTGCATCATCAATAGTCGGGGCGACATCTTCGGGATTATCGGTGATTTCATCAACGAAACCCCAATCAAGAGCTTCTTTAGCTGTAAGCCAACCGCCCACTTTCATAAGGTCGAGCAATTCGTCCTTATTCTTTTTGCATTTACCGGCATACATCGAAGCGATGTTGATGTCGATCTTTTGAAGGTCATTTTTTCGTTTTTCGCATTCATCAATGAGTATTTGAAGTTCATCAGCGTTAAGCTGACCATATTTGAATACGAAATTTGAGCATTTATGCACAAGATACATTGCACTTGCATCAATGCTCACGTGTTTTGCACCGAGAGAAGCAATGGTGGCAGCAGAAGCATTCATTCCCACGTAATGAACATTAACGCTACCATGGTTGCGGAATGCCGACGAAATAGAAAGGGCTGTAGCAACAGAACCTCCAAGCGAATCAATCAGCACATTGACCTCTTGACCGTCATTCTTTTCCAGGATATAATCCACATAGTCGCTATCAAAGTCCCAACCACCAACATAGCCTTTAAGATGAAGATTAAATTTTTTCTTAGCCATAGAGTTATAAGATTTTACACAAAGCTACAGCTAAAATTGAGTTACATAAAAGACTAAACAGCTACCGAAAGCAGTGATTTAATAGCCGAATGGGTAATCTCTACTGAGTATGCTGATACGCTCCCTGAAGCAGTTCCGGTGTTGTTTGTTATTTTTATAATCGGGTAGGGACGTTCTTTTGAACCCACAAGAAAAATTTGACCATTCACACAATGAATGACAAAAGCAAGTGGACGAACTTCCGGAATTTTCTGTGTAGTAGTAAATTTCAGTGTCGTTTTTTCACTTCGACCATTGTTGTCATTATCATTCACAGCTTCACAGGTAGGTAAGCCTGAAAAAATCACATTGGTAATATCAGTCAAAATTGCAATAGGCACTCCGGCTATAGATTTTAATGCCAACTGTGGAGCTAATTTAGAACATTCCAAAAATCCTATTTTGAAAATGCCCGGCAACGAAGTTGTACTCATTTTCCTTATTTTCTTTTATATACTTTGTTTCCTTTTGTGTTTTTTAGTCTTTAATATCGGAGTCTTTTTTAGATTTTTTAACGTACAGTTTTCGTTTCCGAAAATAGAACTGGCGTATCGTTTCCCAATTCTGCTCGGTACACTCTATACCGTGCTTTTCCATCCATGCATAAATTAAATCGGTTAAGCAGCCACATTCAAGGGAGTGCAAAGTGTGAAGGTCTTGCCACAACTGAACACGAAAACGCACAGTTATACATCGGGCAAGAGCTGCCATTGCTTTTGGTGCAAGATAATTGAAATAAGTTGGGTCCTTATGTTTGAATGTAGGAATGACAATTGCAATACACCCTTCCTCCTTTAGATTGGCAACAGAATTGTTAGGAGTCGGTGCCAAAAAGTATTCAATGATGTCTGATTCGGAGCATCGCTTCGGCAATTTCACCGGTTCCCCTCCCATTTCATGAATAAACCATTGTGCCACATATGGCTCTAATTTGAGATATAACAATACAGGTTCCATGGTGGTATATAATTATTAGCAACAAAGTTAGCAAAAAACAGCCAAAGCTCAATCGATTTATATATTCGAATCAATCGAAATGTAAATTCTCAACACAAATAAAACTACTTATATATTACCCTGAAAACACAAAAAAATTAGTACAAGAGTACGATATTATTGTAACACACTAATAATCAACATAATATAATCGTACTTTTTTCGCACTGTTTTTTTTCTGTACTTTTGCACTGTACGTACTTTTTCGCACTCTTGATTTTAGGAAAAAGTACGGTTACAACTCGTTGATTTACAAATGCAAATCAGTGTTCCGTACTTTTGTACTCTTTTCCTTTAAATATTAAGATTCAAATTAATTAAAAAGAAAAAATAATAAATATACGCATATAGCCCGCCATGTTTTTTTAAAACCTCCCGCACCCTCCTTATTTGTCGTTCTACATGGTACTTGAGTGCCGCATCGCACGTTTGCACGCCTGTACTGCTGTATTCATTTAAATAGGGGTAACAGGGGAATTTAACACTACAGAAGCCACATAAAAAACCTCGGAACAACGTCCCGAGGTCAAGCTATAACGTAAGTAACGCTGTCAAACAAAAACTAACGAATAGCTAAAAATGCTTCTCCTATACGATGTAATCCGGAGATTATACGTTCACGCTGCACAGGGCGAGGCTCTTTAAGTGATGATGCGTAATGCGTCAATTGCTTCTGATTTATGCCGGTTGCACGACTAATGGCTGCCATGGTGGTAAATTGAATGAGAATACCCGAATCCTCAAGTACTTTAAAACCGCTATAAAGATAGTGAGATAGAATTAATGGAACTGCCGATGTCTCTCAAAGCATACTTTAATGTTTTAATTTCATCAACAGAGAAATGAGCAGGTTTTCCATTAACATAATTCCCATTCAATCGCTGATAAAACCACTGAGGCGATCGATTGAAATATTTTTTAGAAAGATGGCTGACCGAAATTAAAGGAAGAATGCTTGATAGTTTATCCCTCATGACAGCAATTTCCTTAATTTCTTCGATATTCGTTCCTATACGTTTTAAATCATCGGAAACAACAGATTCCAATGCTCTTGCTTCGTCATCAGATAAAGATGCCAAAAGAGCCTTAAGCTCAGTGTCAATAGCTTTTCTTTCTTCTTGTTTGGCAACTTTCCATTGTTCTTTCAATTCAAAGAATCTTTTTACTTTATCCATAACAAACAAAATTAAAATCTTTATTTTTTTTAAAAAAGGAAATCCCCCGCATGGCCATTGCGGGGAATACCTTTCAGTGTCTTAGGATTTCAGCTAAACGGGAGATTTCATCTTCCAAACGCCTAATCTCCTTTTCCACTACTGCTTTCATCGAATCGCTTACATTGGCAAGTCGTTCTCTGTAGCAGAGATAGAAGAGTAAATCGGATTTACATTCTTCTATCCGAGCTTTTAGCTCTTCGTCATTATGCATATGAACTCATGTCTTAAGACACTGCAAACTTAATAACATTTTTGTTATTAAACAAATAAATCACGATTTTTCTTTTGAAAAATTGAAAAAAATACATAGAAAACCTCGGAACAACGTCCCGAGGTCAAGCTATAACGTAAGTAACGCTGTCAAACAAAAACTAACGAATAGCTAAAAATGCTTCTCCTATACGATGTAATCCGGAGATTATACGTTCACGCTGCACAGGGCGAGGCTCTTTAAGTGATGATGCGTAATGCGTCAATTGCTTCTGATTTATGCCGGTTGCACAACTAATGGCTGCCATGGTGGTAAATTGTTCTGCACTGCGAAGAACAGCCGATATATGCATATCATACTCTATTACGAAATAGCCTGAGACAAGCCATTGTGGAATATCATCACCTTCAGCAACCATATCATTGATTTGTGCTTGTAATGATGTCTCAAACTCCTTTTTAAGACCTTCAAGAGTTTTATTCGTTACGATAATAGAGCCAAATTCCGGCGTACCCCATACACATGAAAAATTCTTATTGCATCAATGAATTTTTACGTTAATCTTTTCCACATTTTTGAATTTTTACAAGGAGGCTTATCGCCACACTTCTTGTTTCCAAAAAACTCCGAAGCGATACGCCCCGGAGCAACCTTTTTCCCCATGGGGATTGTTCAATTAAAAAGGCTATATTTTTTCAGCTGCACGACGAATTCTATCTGAAAGGTCAAACAATGCCCCTTGTAATTGTTCAGCTTCTTCAGGAGAAAAACCACCGACACCTCCAACCCCATTAATACCATCCATCTTGTGATAAAGCCAAGAACTTGACTTGCCGAAATAAGTGCGAGCTATTTCACGCCAAGAAACGGTTAAGAGTATGTCCGATAATTTTTGTTTCATATCGGTAGCAAGTTCGAGATTTTTTTTTGTTACAACGATTTCCATATATCATTTGTTTAATGACCCCACCCCGAGAGGTGGGGGTCTGGTTAATACTCTTTTTAATCTTCGTCCTCTTCGCTATCGCTTTCCGGGAGATCTACTAATTTATCAAAGCATTCTTGACAGTACCACAGCAATTGAGGATAACCATTGGGAAACGAAGCTCTGTAATTACGAATCGCTGAAATCAATTCATATTCAGCTTCTGTTAGTTTGATTTTTTCTTTCATTGTTAAACCATTTTAATTGAACACTTCAAAGATAATACGAATTTTCGTACTGTACAAATTTTCATACAATTATTTTACAAAAAAAGATTTTTTAATACAAAAACCGAGTTCAACGGCTTTCACAAGCGATTGAACCCGGAGAAAAAAATGTAAAAACTATTGG
>X67_European_Roe__coassemble_345_pt1 | contig 11250 bp, 7 predicted proteins | sample X67_European_Roe__metabat2_low_PE_011 | metagenome-assembled genome bin X67_European_Roe
ATTTTAAACAGATTCTTAATTTTGCAAAGTTACGATAAAAAGGCTTATTATCCAAAACTCCTGATATGGGTCAAATTGCAGATGCCGGATATTCTGTCTCTTTGTTGGCAGTTTTTCTTTACAAAAACTTTTCCCTTTGCAATATCGGCGGCGATTCTGCGTTATTTAACTATATTGTTTATGAAAAAACAGCTATTAAGGCATATTATAGTATTTCTGCTCATTGTCTCAGGGTGTTCGGCGGCAATGGCACAGCGGCGTAATGAAGGACTGCTAAACCGCCCTTATGCCGACCTGAAACCGATACATTTCGGCTTTTCGGTGGGTTTGCATGTACAGGATTTAAATATCTCCAATAATGGATTTATAACACCTGAGGGTGAGGCATGGTTTACCGAAATACCTGCATATTCGCCCGGATTTTGTGTTAATGTGTTGGCTGATTTGCGTATATCCCGGCATTTCAATCTCAGGTGTTCTCCGGGAATGTATTTCGGCAACAAACGCATCCATTATATAAATCATTCCACAGGAGATAAGAATACACAGGATATAAAGAGCAATTATATCGTAGTGCCGTTGGACTTGAAATTTTCGGCTTTACGCTACAAGAATATACGTCCTTATATCGTGGGAGGTGTGATGGGAATACTCGATGTGTCAAAAAAGCGTCCCGAACAGTTGAAACTGAAAGAAGCTGATGCCATGCTCACAATTGGCATAGGTTGTGATTTTTATCTGCCGTTCTTTAAGTTGTGTCCTGAGTTGAAATTCTGTTTCGGGTTGAGGAATCTGCTTGACACCGAACGTCCCGATCTTCAGGATAATCCGGAAATGATGAAATATACCCAGTCGGTTTCGAGAATCAAGTCCAATATGATTGCACTCACATTCTATTTTGAATAACTTTACATGAGAGAAACGTATAAAGCGATATTGAAACAAGTGTTTACGTTTGCCGTTATGATGATGGCATGCGTTAATACCATACATTCTCAAATAGATGCCCAGTATACGCAATATTGGGCTGTTCCCGGATATTACAATCCGGCAGCAATCGGACGTACCGATTTTATCGATATTCATGCGGCTGGGCGCTTGCAATGGGTGGGTATCGACAATGCGCCGCAATCGTTCACGGGACTTGCCGATATGCCGTTTAAATTCCTTGAGAAACGCTTTGGTACAGGCTTGGTTATTCATCAGGAAAGTGCAGGGTTGTTCAATACGCTTAACGTAGGAGCGCAAATAGCATTTATAAAGAAGAAATTCCTCAAAGGAGATTTGAGTATAGGTTTACAGATAGGTATGTTCAATGAGACATTCAGAGGCACCGATGTAATCCTTCCCGGAGATGATGAATATCATGAAGGGACTGATGATGCTATCCCGACAACCGATATAACCGGTACGGCATTTGATGTAAATATAGGAGCGTTCTATACTCATAAATGGTTCTGGACCGGTGTATCGGTCATGCATGTGACAAATCCGAAGATTTCTCTCAGCGAAGAGTCTGCTACGGAACAATATTATGAGTTCGCAGCCGACCGCACCTTTTATTTCATGGGCGGAAGCAATATTCCGATAAAAAACACGTTAATAGAATTACAGCCGTCTTTCTTGATTAAGACTGATACCAAGTTCTTTACAGGAGAAATAACAGCTCGCGCACGATACCGGAAATTCCTTAACGGAGGTTTGGCTTATCGGTGGAAAGATGCTTTATCGATAATGGTAGGTGCAGAATTTAAGAATTTTACTGTAGGTTATAGTTACGACTACCCCTTGTCTAATATATCCAAGGCGAGCAGCGGCAGTCATGAGTTCTTCCTTGGTTACAAGGTTAAACTTGACTTGAGAGAGAAAAATAAGAATAAACATAAAAGTATTCGTATAATGTAATTTATGAAAAGAATATTTTATTTCATAATAGTGGCGATAGCAGTTACGTCTTGCATGTCATCAAGAGGTAACCGCTCAAGTATGGGAGGAGAAGTGACCGGAATAAGCGGAACTTCTTGGACTGAGCCTACTCCATACGGCATGGTTCTTATAGAGCGCGGTTCGATAAAAGCAGGCCCGCAAGAAAACGATAGCGCGTGGGGTCTTCAAGCCGATTCACACGGGTTATCGGTAGATGCGTTTTGGATGGATGAGGCTGAGGTATCCAATGCAAAATACAAGCAATTCGTATTCTGGGTGCGCGACTCCATTATAAGAGAACGTCTTGCCGATCCTGCTTATGGAGGAAATGAGGCATTTAAGATAGAAGAGGATCGTGACGGAAATCCGGTGACACCTTATCTTGATTGGAGCCGTCCTATTCCTTGGCGTAACCCTAACGAGGATGAAGCTCGCGCTATCGAGAGCGTGTATCGCACCAATCCTATTACCGGAGTGCGTGAGCTTGACCCTGCCCAGCTTAATTACAGGTATGAGGTGTATAATATGACTGAAGCGGTAAAACGCAAGCATCGACTTGACCCTACTCGTCGTGATTATAATACCGATAATCCTATAGTTGAGGAAATGCCTGTCATATCGAAGGATACCGCATTTGTAGACGATGAAGGACGCATCATACGCCAGACCATCACAAGACCGTTGTCGAGCGAATATGATTTCTTGAATACATATATAGTAAATGTCTATCCCGATACTACTTGCTGGGTTAATGATTTTGAAAATTCATTGAACGAACGTTATGTGCGTAATTATTTTTCTCAAGGAACCTACAGCGATTTCCCTGTTGTGGGTGTAAGCTGGGAACAGGCAAACGCTTTCTGTGTGTGGAGAACCGACTTTCTGCGCCGTTCCTTGGGTAAGGATGGTTATCAGATAGAACCCTATCGTCTTCCTACTGAAGCTGAATGGGAATATGCAGCACGTGCAGGTCTCGATAAGAATAAGTATCCTTGGGAGGGCGATCTTCCGCTCACTGAACAGGATGGATGTTTTTACGCTAATTTTAAGCCTATGGAAGGTAATTACGTGAAGGATGGCAATATCATTACATCGGCTACAGGTACATATTCACCCAATGATTTCGGATTGTATGACATGGCGGGTAATGTGAGTGAATGGACTTCTACGGCATATACCGAGAGTGTTAATAAACTGACTAATGATATTAATCCCGAATATAGTTACAACGCTGCGATAGGTGACAATGAAAAGGATCCGTATCGTATGACACGTAAAATTGTGCGTGGTGGTTCGTGGAAAGACGTGGCTCACAACATCCGTAGCGATATCCGCATGTGGGAATACCAGAACGAGCAACGCTCTTACATTGGTTTCCGTTGTGTACGTTCACAATCAGGCATCGTGAAAAGTAAAAGAAAATAAGAATCTGTAATCACTATTTAATTGCACTGTCATGGGCAAAATAATAAGATATAAGAATATTGTCGAGAAATTTCTTTCAGGCGAAAAAGGTCAACGTTTTTTCAATTTCGCTTATAGTATAGGTGCTGCGGTCGTAATTCTCGGAGCATTGTTTAAAATTCTTCACCTTCCCGGGGGTAATGCCTTGTTGTGTATAGGTATGGGTACCGAGGTGTTGATGTTCATGCTTACGGCGTTTGACCGTCCCGAAAAGCCGTATAAATGGGAAGAGGTGTTTCCTGTGCTTGCGTCACAAGATCCTGAGGATCGTCCCGATTTTTCATCAGGTAGCGGAATTATAATCAGTGGTGGCGTAAATACGGGAGCTGCTAAGGTTACGGGAGAAGAAGCTCGTAAGGCTGTCGGAATACCTGCTGATATAAATTTGTCAGAAAGCGATACATTAAGCCTTAGCGAGAGCATCGCTAAAATGGCGGCAGCAAGTGACCAATTGTCACGAATGGCTGAAATGACTGAGGCAACACAGCGTTATTTAGATCAGATAGCAGGCATATCGGAGCAGATGGCTCAATTGCGCAATAACACCCAGTCTTTGAATGAAGTGTCTGCCACTCTTCTTGACAGTTACAAGGCTATCACCGACAATTCAGAAACCATTTCTAAAGGTTCTGTCGGTTATGTGGAGCAGATGGAGGCTCTTAACCGTAACATAAGCGGCTTGAACACTATATATGAAATTCAATTGAAGAGCATTTCTTCTCAACTTGAAAACATAGATCGTGTCAACCGCGGATTGAAAGATATTCGCGATATGTATGAGAAGTCGGCAGCTGAAAGCACCGACTACTGCAATGAGACCGAACGTCTTGCTCATAATATGAAACAATTGAACAGCGTATATGAAAAAATGGTGAAAGCTCTCACTGTGAATATGTACCGTCCTATGGGTACTGCCGATGGCAATGGTGAAGTTTCGGCAATGGAGGAATACCGTCGCCGTACAGCCAATAACGATGAAAACGCTTAAACAGTAAAAAATGGCAAATTCCAATCAAACCATAGGAAGAATGTCGCCGCGACAGAAGATGATAAACTTGATGTATATCGTCCTCACTGCCATGCTTGCTCTTAACGTATCGGGCGATGTGCTTAACGGATTCCGCCAAGTGGAAGACGGGTTGACACGCTCGAATGAAACTGCTACTGAACGTAATGATGCGTTGTTGTCGCAATTGGAGGAATTTAATGAGACTAATCCCGAGAAAGGCGGAGTGTGGCTGAAAAAAGCAAAAGATGTCAAGGCGAAGACCGACAGCTTGTATGAATATATCAACTATCTGAAACTTGAAATAGCTCGACAAGCCGATGGTGAAGATGGAGATCCTGAAAATCTGGACAATCAAGAGGATCTTGAAGCAGCTGCGGCTGTAATGCTCGCACCTATCAATAGTAAGGGAAGCTATCTGCGCAGGCAGATAGATGTATATCGAGAGTTTACCAGCGAATTTATCGATGACACATTGAAACGCAACAATATAGGCAAAATGCTCTCAACCGCTCCATATAAGATGAAGAATACTATAGGCGGTAACAAAACTTGGGAGGAACGCTTGTTTGATAATATGCCTGCAATTGCAGCGGTTACGTTACTCACTAAATTACAGAATGATATACGTTATGCCGAAGGTGAAGTTTTGACATCTCTTATAGCTAATGTGGATGCCGGGGATATACGTGTCAATCAGGTGGAGGCTTTCGTAATACCTGAATCGCGCATTGTGATGAGCGGTAGTGCATATAAGGCTAACATAGTGCTTGCTGCTGTAGATACCACTCAGCGTCCGCTTGTATATGTGGAAGATGTTCCACTCGACAACGATAGGGGTGTATATGAGTTTGGAACGGGAAGACCCGGTAACTACGACTACAGCGGTTTTATTGAAGTTCCTCATGGAGACGGTAGCGTAACTAAGCATCCGTTTACTTCATCCTATACTGTAATAGAGCCTATGGCATCGGTATCGGCTACGATGGTTAATGTGCTTTATGCCGGTATTAACAATCCTATATCTATAGCTGTGCCGGGTGTTCCTAATAATGCCATAAGTGCATCGATGACTAATGGTACTATTACGCGTAGCGGAAAGGGGTGGATTGCTCGTCCGGCAAAAGTGGGTACTAACAGCGTGATTACGGTAACAGCCAATATGGACGGACGCTCTCGCACTGTTGCCAAAACCGATTTCAGAGTGAGAAAACTACCCGATCCCACACCGTTCATTTCATATAAGGATACCAAGGGTAATCCGGAACGATATAAAGGAGGCAAACCGTTCTCTAAAACTTTGCTTTTGCAGTCGGCAGGTATTGAGGCTGCCATAGATGATGATATGTTGAATGTGGAATATCGTGTGATAAGTTTTGAAACTGTATTCTTCGATTCTATGGGCAATGCGATACCTGAAGTGTCTAACGGCAGCAATTTCTCTGAACGTCAGCGAGCAAGTTTCCGTCGTCTGTCACGCGGTAAACGATTCTATATTTCACGTGTGAAAGCTGTGGGACCTGATGGTATAGAGCGCACTCTCGCCCCGATGGAGGTGATTGTAAACTGATTTTTTAACAGAATATACATAATGCTATTATGAAAGCTATAAAATATTTTTCAATGGTACTGCTGATTGCCGGAATCAGCCTATCGGCGCAGGCGCAAGTGGTAAAAAAGAAAAAGGCGGGAGATGATGACAAAAATAAGTCGGAACAGGTGTCCGGACGCATGCAGGCTCGTTTTGAGGAGAAAAAAGCATCCGATTCCGACATCCAATGGCAACGTACTGTTTACCGCTCGCTGAATCTTAATGTCGCTGAAAATATGCCTCTTTATTATCCTGAAGAGCCTAACAGTGAGGGCATGAACCTGTTTTTTATTATAATAAAGCATTTGTCGGATAACACGTTGCCTGCATACGAATATCTTGATGGGCGAGAAATGTTCACCGATGAATACCGAATTAAGGTTAATGACATGTTCGATCGCTTTCATATACTGCATGCCAAGGCAAAAGGCAGTAGCGAAAAGAATCCTAAATATACAGTGGAGAATGCAGATGTCCCGGCTAATGAGGTGCTCAGCTACTATATATTGGAAAAATATGAATTCAACCGCCTTAACGGCAAAGTAACCCGGAAGGTGGATGCAATATGTCCGGTTCTTCACCGTAATGATGATTTCGGAGGAGAGCCTATAAAATATCCTATGTTCTGGGTGAAAATGGATGATTTACGACCATTTATTACTCAACAATATGTATTCACCGACAATGACAATAATCTGTTGAAAACAACTCTTGATGATTATTTTGTAGGAAATAAGTATAAGGGTGATATATATAAATTCAAGAATTTGCGTAACCTATCCATGATTCAGATGTTTCCGGATAGTGCAAAGTTGAAGCATGCTCAGGATAGCATAGAGAAGCGTCTTGCAACGTTTGATGCAAATATTTGGGTTCCTACCCGCGAGGAATTGCAGGCTCGTGCCGAGGCAGAAGCCGCAAAACAAGACTCGATAAATGCATTGAAGAATCCGGAAGAACTGAAGAGTGATGATTCTGACGACAAGCGTACAAGTGTGCGCAGTACGCGTGCCAAGAGCAAGCGTGCCGAGAAGAGTTCTTCAAACAATAAGTCTAAAACGAAGGTGAAGAAATCAAGTACAAAGGTGAAAAAGAGCAGCTCAAGTGCAGTGCGCTCGGTTCGTCGCCGCAGATAAGTAATCTTTCTTAAAAAAATAAGGTATTAGTCAGGAGAGTCATATAAGGCTCGACTGACTTTTTTTGTATTAGCAGAAATCAGAAAGGGCAAGGGGCTGTGATTTGCAGTAGTTTTCCCGTGATAGGGTGTGTGAAAGTTACAGATTGTGCGTGAAGATAGAGTCTGTCGTCGTGTGTACCATATAGAGTATCTCCTACAATGGGTGCATTAAGTCCATCGGGGTGCGATGAATGTACACGCAACTGGTGCGTGCGACCGGTCTTGGGATAAAAGGTTATGCGTGTTCTGTTGTTTTTTCGGTCCTGTACGGTGAAGTGGGTAATGGACTCTTTGCCATGAGTGTAGTCTACCATTTGCAGCGGACGTTCTTGCGGGTTTAATGTAAGCGGCAAACTGACAATGCCTTCTTTATGAGGTACTTCCCCGTTCAATATGGCGATGTATTGTTTTTCAATGTTTCTGTTTTCGAAAAGTGATTGCATGATTGTGTGTATAATAGGACTTTTTGCAAAGAGCACCACGCCCGACGTTGCCATGTCAAGGCGATGAATGATAAGAGGTTTGTTTTCTTGTGGATATGTCTTTTCAACAAGTTCTTGCAGAGACTTGTTAGAAGTCTTACCCGGAACAGATAGCATGCCGGCAGGTTTGTTTACGGCAAGAATCCATTCGTCTTCATAAATTATTTCAAAAGTGTTGTTTTGGTGTACTGTTTCAAGTGGATTAGGCTCTACGTCAAGACCCTGTAACATCCATTTTAGAATAGGTTCGCATTTGGTTTTGCATGCCGGGTAAAAGTGTCCGTGTCGTCGTATTATATCTTTAGGTGATTCCCCAACCCAAAATTCTGCCATTGCAAGCGGTGTGTAGTCGTTGGAATAGGCATATTGCAGCAGTTTGGGTGCAGCGCATTCTCCGGCACCTGCCGGTGGCATTCCATGCGTTGCAGATGCGAATATCTCGCATAGGTCACTACTTTCCCCGCGGGCGTTGAGCATGGTAAAGTGGCGGAATATCTTTTCCTGTAAGGCGATACTACGTGCTTGTCGTTCGGCTTTCCATGCTTTAACTTGTTCGTCACGAGATGATAATAGAGCCATCACGCTATCAATTTCTTGCTTTCGGCGTACTTGAATACGCTTTAATTCAGCTTTTTGAAATTGGCTTTCTGTGATAAGCGCATTTCTGTCGGCATTCAGGTTGCGTAGGGTATCTCGTTTTGCTTTTGCCACTTTCATGAATTCCTTATATTGGGATATTTCAGTTTCAGCTTCGGCTTTTATGGTCTTGATGCGAGATATTATCTCATTGCGTTCAGAGCTTTGAAGTTCTTGTTTTATGAGATAGTTTATTTTTGAAATGTTCTCTTCCTCAATGCGAAAAAATCCGTTTTCATCGAGTAGATTGTATATGGCAGGGACAAAATAAGGTAGGTTGTTGCTATGGGCAAGGTTTCCGGAGAATGCAGCAAGGAATCCGATTTCTGTTTCATCATTGGTATTGGCAGTGTGGCGACTAACAATGAGCACTCCCATCATTTTGCCTTTTTGAAGTTCTTCGTACCAATGAGTTTGGGTCTTGAGGTATTCTTGAAGACGATTGGCAGCTAACCGGCATAAAGGGTGAGGCGTATAGAAAAACGGGAATGTAAATTGCTTAGGCAATTCCATCCCGTTTAATTCTTCTTTACTGAACCTATGAAACCTGTTAAGATTCATTTTAGAATGGTTTATCCTTTCTTGACCGGATCGCAAGTGAGACCTACACCGAGTTTCTTGAATATTTTGCGGTCGACTTCGCTTAACATTACGGTGGAATGAACTTGGCATCCGTTTAATTTCGGTAGTTGTTCAAGAGCCTTACGACAATTTTCGTCATGGTTGCTGAGTATTGATATAGCCACAAGTACTTCATCAGTATGTAGACGAGGGTTATTACCATGTAGGAACTCAACTTTGGTTTTTTGGATGGGTGAAATCATTTCTTCCGGAATTAATTTCACCTCATCGGATATTCCTGCAAGATATTTAGTTGCATTAAGGATAAGGGCAGCACTTGGACCGAGTAACGCACTTGTACGTGCTGTTATGATGGTTCCGTCGTGAAGTTCTATGGCTGCGCTATGTACACCAGAGAGCTTTTTCTTCTCTTGCGCTGCAACGGTAGTTCTGCGGTAGTCGGTCGTAAGTTTTGCTTGTTTCATTATAAGCGCAATCTTGTTGACCTCGTTTTCGTTGTTGCCTTTTGTCGCCAAATTACAAAGAGCATAGTAATATCTTCTGATGATTTCCTCTCTTGCAGCATTGCAACATGCATCCTCGTCTTTCATGCAGAAACCTATCATGTTTACACCCATGTCGGTAGGTGATTTATAAGGGCTTTCACCGTATATCCCTTCGAAAAGAGCGTTCAGTACAGGGAAGATTTCAATATCGCGATTATAGTTGACAGCTATGTTACCGTATGCTTCAAGGTGGAACGGGTCTATCATGTTCACATCGTTGAGGTCGGCTGTAGCTGCCTCATAAGCGATATTGACGGGATGTTTCAGAGGCAGATTCCACACAGGAAAAGTCTCGAATTTAGCATATCCTGCTTTTATTCCTCTTTTGTTTTCGTGGTAAAGTTGGCTTAGGCACACAGCCATTTTGCCGCTTCCAGGTCCCGGAGCAGTGACTACGACTAATGGGCGCTGTGTTTCTACGTAATCGTTCTTGCCGAAACCGTCATCGGAGTCTATTAATGCCACATTGTGAGGATAGCCGTCAACAGTGTAGTGATAGTAAACTTTTATGCCCAACCTTTCAAGGCGGTTGCGGTAGGCATCGGCACTCGACTGTCCGTTATAGTGGGTTATGACAACACCTCCCACGAAAAGTCCTACTTTCTCAAATTCTGAGCGAAGTCGTAATACATCTTCATCGTAAGTGATACCTAAGTCGCTTCTCATTTTGTTTTTCTCAATATCGATAGCACTTATAACCATTACAACTTCTGCATAGTCGCTTAACTGCATAAGCATGTGCAGTTTGCTGTCGGGCAGGAATCCCGGCAACACACGGCTTGCGTGGTGGTCGTCTAAGAACTTACCTCCGAATTCGAGGTATAATTTATCTCCGAATTGAGCAATTCGTTCTTTAATGCGTTCGGATTGTATCTTCAGATACTTTTCGTTGTCAAACCCTGTTTTCATAACGTATGCAAAGATAACTCATCATTCCAATTCACACAAAAACATTTTCCCTGAAATTATAAACACTATTAATTTTTTTTATTTTTATGGTTATCTTTGCTGTGGATAATCAATTATTCCGTATCTGATTGATACACAAATAGCGAATGCTATGTTAGAAAGTTGTTGGTAACGATTTGGCGACTTCAAGATTGCACCAATCTTCTGCTTTTTGCTTTGCATAAAACAGGCTACACCTCGGCATAATTAAAATAAGTTTTATTCTGCTCTCGGTTTGCACTGTCTTTGTCAAACAACTCTAATACAAAAGTAGCCAAACTCCTTAATAGAGCAAAGAGTTTGGCTACTTTTTAAACTATATCTTATTAATAACCCATTTACCGGAGTTTCCGCCTTCACGAATCAATATGCCTTTTTCTCGTAATAGGTCTGTTATCTTTCTGACTTGACGTTCACTAATTTTTAATCGCTTAGAAAGTTCTGCTCTTGAAATTGAGGGAGTTCCCTTTATGATCTCCAATAGTTTCTCTTCGTTCGTTGGAACGCTTTGGATCACCTTTGGGTCATCATTGGAACGCTTTGGAACGCTTCCTTCGTTGTTTGCTCGCCAAATGACAACTCTAAAATCCTCTTCTTGATAAAACTCCGGCGTTTTCAACCCATGTTCACAACATTTGTTTATGATATCTTCTGTTCCTGTACCCACCTTTTCAATATAACCATTCCAATACATAGGGTCGGCAAGTAGCGGATTAGCAGGTAAAGACTTATGAGGACCATGCAATTTCTGCACTGTCAATCCATATGGCAATGTGCCGGGATTCCAAACCTCCAATCTGTCACGAAACAACATCACCTGAACGCTGGCATTACTTGAATAATCTCTATGACATACAGCATTTACTATGGCTTCTTTGACAGCATCAATAGGC
>X67_European_Roe__coassemble_379_pt1 | contig 10638 bp, 10 predicted proteins | sample X67_European_Roe__metabat2_low_PE_011 | metagenome-assembled genome bin X67_European_Roe
ATCCGGTATATGCAGCACAAACCATTCCTTCGTTGTGTGGCTGAAACATTCTTGCGTCTTGGGAATGATAGAATTAAAGATTACTGTTTCATTTTCCCAAACAGGCGCAGCGGTGTATTTTTTGAGAAAGAATTAATTGAATGCGGTTCCGAATCATTTATCCTTCCCAATATCACCACAATTTCCGATTTTGTAAGCGAAACCACCGGAATGGTTGAAAGCGGGCGTATTGAATTGCTTTTGGATTTATATTGCGAATACAGTAAACTTGCAGGTGAGCATTGCGAACCATTTGATGAATTTTCTTACTGGGGCGATATTATCCTGAATGACTTTAACGATGTTGATTTATATTTGATTGATGCACAGAGATTGTTTTCTAATCTCAAAGACATCAAAGAAATAGGCACCGATTATCTGAGCGACGAGCAGAAGTCGGCATTAAGAGAATATTTTGGTGACAGCCCTTCGTTGGCAAACTCAGGAATCTAACGATTCTGTAAACATTCAAGAGCATACAACAATGACAACGATAATCCCCGGCAATATTTCCATTTGTGGGAAATGCTCGGAGAATTATATACAGGTTTCAGAAATAAGCTGTCAGAAAAAGGCGTGGCTTATTCCGGTATGATATACCGCAAAGCCGCCGAAAGTCTCAAAACCTATGAAACGAATCGTCTCTATTACAATCAATATATTTTTGTAGGATTTAATGTACTTCCTGCATCCGAACTGGATATTTTCACCACATTAAAAAAGAAAGGCATTGCTGATTTTTATTGGGATTACAATTCTCCGGCTCTCCGAGACCCAAACAATAAGGCAGGGCTTTTCATCAACAAGAACATATCACTTTTCAAGCCTAAATACGACATTGGAGATACCGTCATCGACACTTTCCCCGAAATATCAGTTACCGCCATACCCGGCAATGTAGGACAAGTGAAATATGCTGCCGATATTGTGGAAAAACTCATCCGTGAAAAAAAAGTATCCAATCCCGACGATTTATTGGATACCGCCATTATATTGCCCGATGAAAACCTTTTCATTCCGCTATCAGGCTCTATCAGCAAGACGAGAATAGGAACAGTTAACATCACAATGGGATTCCCACTAAAAAAGTCCCTTGTATCCACATTACTAGCTTCCATTTCACGCATACATCGCCAATCAAGGAAAATAAAAGGTGTTTTCCATTACTATATCGAAGATATTAAGGGATTGATTTCTCACCCCTATATAAAGATAGTGGCAACCGATGAAATACAGCAGTTAACTGAAACTCTCGCCAAAGAGCGCAAATTCTTTGTCCCCGTTACCGAGTTGCAACACATCTGCCCTGCCTTTAAGGAAATATTCACGCCTGTCACAGGCTTGAATATGCAGGAATTAATCAAATACACAGAGAACATTCTGACTTTCCTGACAAATAAAATATTGTGCAAACTTGACACTAAGGATAACGGAGCCATCGAAATTACCTGCATACAAAAGTACATCGAGCAGTTTCACATGCTTGCCGACATTATCGGCAGTTATGATTTGGAACTGAGAGAAAGTACTTTCTTCTACCTGATTGATCGTTTTGTTTCAAGCACCATAGTATCTTTACAAGGCGAACCGCTTGAAGGACTGCAGGTGATGGGAGTGCTTGAGACACGCTGCCTTGACTTCAAGAACATTATAATACTGTCGATGAATGAGCGTGTTTTCCCAAGAAAGCATTTCTCTCGCAGTTTTATTCCATACAACATACGTAAAGGTTTCGGCATGTCAACAATGGAGCATCAGGAATCCATGTATGCCTACTATTTCTACCGCATGATAAGCCGGGCTGAGAATGTTTTTCTTATGTACGATGCACGCACCACAGGTCTTGGTTCAGGAGATCCTTCACGATACATCCGGCAACTTTGCAAAATCTATGATAATAGCAACACCAAGGTTAATTTTGCCTCATTTGAAATTTCATCGGCAAAAGACATCGAAATACACGTACCTAAGACAAAACGAATATTAGACAAACTTGAACTATACAAAACAAAAGGCAGCGGTAAATTCTTGTCGGCAAGTGCCATTAATTCCTATATCACCTGCCCGCTAAAATTCTACTTTGAAAAAGTTGAAGGACTAAACATTCAGGATGAAATCACGGAGTTCATGAATTACAGCACATTCGGTACTATAATTCATGAAATAATGCACGATATATACTCTCCGTTCAAAGGCAAAACGGTCACTCGCCCATATATCGAATCTTTTATCAACAATAAAAACCATTGTTTAGATCGAATTATTGTAAAAACCGTCAATAACATATATTATAAAAAAGGAGAAAATTGCTTTGATGAATTGGACGGTGAAGGCTACATGATAGAGGATGTTATCAAGCATTTTGTACTTGAGATTCTCAAATATGACAGTAAACAGGAGTTTACCTACATTCAAGGTGAAGAAAAAGGCGAAGGTGAAGAAAAAGATTACTGGGATGAATTGGGTATCAACTTCAAGCAATTCATCGACCGAGTAGACAGTGTCGACGAACTTAACGGAAATCCTCCATATACACGTATCATAGACTATAAGACCGGAAATGACGAGACATCGGCAACCGATTTCTCAGCGGCAATGGACAATAGCAAGAACAAGACAAAGAAAGCAATCATACAGATATTCCTATATTGCAATTTTTACAATTATATCAGGAAATGCAACGAAAAGATAAAGCCATTGATATACACGGTCAAAGACATGTCACAAGCTGAAATCAAGATAAACAGAACCATTGTAAACGATTACCGGGATTTCAACGATGACTTTATGGAACAGATGAAGAATAAAATCAATGAAATGTTTGACGAAAATACGCCTTTCTCTCAAACGCGCAATTCAGGCAACTGCACCTACTGCAAATTCAAAGATTTCTGCCGCAAATAGCATTACGCCGCAATACTCCATTCCATAGAAGTCAGAAACAGAACTCGCATAAAAATAGCAACTAAAAAAGGAATCTTCGGCAAAAGTATGCCTACCAATCCCTTTTTGCAGAAGACACGTTCGGTCTTTCGTTTTCACCTGTTACGGTCAGATAATGATCTGTTTAACCCGAAAATCCATTCCGGTTAAGCTATGGGACAAGCACCAACCGGAAACCGTCGAAGTTGTTGTAGGCGTCCGACGGAGTGTTGTTGTTGCGATTAGACACCCGGCAGTTCCTTGCATTGTTGTTCCAGCTGCCACCGCGTAGCACGCGGTTAGAGCGACCCTCGACCATCAACTGTATAATCTTTCACACAGCCTATTTCTTAATGATTTTGTATAAGCCTTTTCGGCAAACGATAACAACGGTGTAATATGAGTGATATAATCATTATCACCCCATACACCACTATTATATAAATCACCGTATTTTTTTACTTTCCGTTTCAATCTTATTTTACTGCGCCGATTAAGCAGTATTTTATTCTTGAATATGGTATAACCGAGAAAAGACACACCGTAATCGGTTGACACTACCACTTCTGGCTTTAATTGCAGCCTGAGCTCACACTCAACAAATTCTTTTACTGCATGCGTAAAGACTTTCACTTCTTCTTTGTCACTGCCAAACATCAGTATATCATCCATATATCGCACATACACTGGAACTTTCAGCACCTCTTTAGCATAATGGTCTAAAAACGACAAATAAAAATTGGCAAAATACTGACTTGTCAGATTTCCTATAGGTATTCCTCTATCCTCGCTTGTCGTATAAGAATCTATTATCCGGTTCAATAAATTCAGTAGTTCTTTATCCTTAAAAATCCTTTTCAATTTTTGTTTCAATATTTCATGCGATATAGAGTCGAAATATTTCCTCACATCGAGTTTCACCGCATATCCGGCGGTTTTCATTCCCTTGCGGGCTTTATCGATAGCGGCATATATTCCCTTATCTTTTCGTGTGGCATAAGTATCGTAAATAAGATACCGCTCAAAACATTCATGACAAATATTCATTATGGCATGATGTACTACCCGTTCTTCAAATGATGCCGCACATATCACCCTCTCTTTGGGATCATATACTTTAAAGTAATGATAACGCCCCACCTCAAACGTTCCGGAAACGAGCTGTTCCCTTAGCGACAATATATTTTCATACAGACTGCCTGAGAATGTTCTTACCGATTTCTTACAACGCTTGCCCCGCACAGCTTTATAATAAGCCTTCAGCAGATTGTCCACTTCCACGATTTTAGGCATCAACGCACCGGCTCGTTTCATTGTTCATTTACATTAAACCGCTCACACAACAATCTGCCATATTTCTCTATGCGTCTTTCACCTATCCCGTTTATTTTCATCACACTCTGCTCATCTATCGACGACAATTGCGCTATTTGGGCAAGTTCGGCATCGGTAAATACTGCATAGGCAGGCACTGCGTCATCGGTGGCAAGCTGCTTGCGTATAACTCTCAATTTAGTAAACTTGGCAAAATCAGCCTCACTTAGCACCGTTTTGTAATCTATTTTCTCTCTTTTCTCCGGCATATATGCAACCGTTTCACTCTGCCCCGGCAAATATGTGATAAACAGCGACCAATGTCCCACGCTGTCGCTTGTAGTGTAAAACTGCTTGTCGACATCGAGAATTTTATGTCCCCGCAGAAATCGGTTTATCTGCTCGGCATCTGTCTCCGAACTTACCGATGATACATCAAAAATCTTAATTTGCATCTGTCATAAAATATAAAAAATCGGGATAATTTGCGATTCGCACAGAGCTTATCCTTTGCTCTGTGCGTTTTCGCAAATTATTAAACTATGGGACAAGCACCATCCGGAAACCGCCGGCGTTGCTGCCGCGGTACGACGGAGTGTCGTCGAAGCGATAAGACACCCGGCAGTTCCTCGCACGGCTGCGCCAGCCGCCACCGCGCAGCACGCGGTAAGAGCCGGTAGTAGGTCCGGTAGGATCGGTCTGTGAAGTCGAACTATAGCTGCCTTTCCAGTCGCTGCACCATTCCCACACGTTTCCACTCATGTCATATATTCCAAGCTCATTAGGCTGTTTGGTTCCCACTTCTTGTGTTTGGGCAGGAGAATTGCCTATGTACCATGCCACATCTCCCACTGTATTGCTGCCACTATACTTATAACCGGCACTCTTGTTGCCACCTCGGGCTGCGTATTCCCACTCAGCCTCGGTCGGCAACCGGAACGTCTTGCCGGTAATTTTATTTAATCTCGGCAAGAATATATTCACTATATCATCGTGGCTTACATAGTATGCAGGATAGTTCGCTCCCACTCCGTATGTTGAGGATGGATTACTGCCAAGCCACACATCACTTGAATAGGCACTCATCGAAGAGCCATCGGCACACTCGCCCGTATAACTCATCACAGCCTCCCATAATCCTTGTGTGACTTCATATTTGCCGATATAAAAATCACTCAATGTCACTTGATGAGCAGGACTTTCGTCATCATAGGCATCACTGCCCTGCTCGCTTGTAGCTCCCATTGTAAATGTACCGCCTTCAACTTTAACCATCTCGTCAAAAGCCACTTTGGGAAATATTTCAAGTACATCAATATCTATAGGTGTAAACTTCTCATCATTGCCATAACCGGCAAGTTTACTAATGAAATTACCTGCCTGCGTTTTTACTGTATTGAACTGACTGCCAAGCGAACTACTACAATCAAGGACTAACATTATCACAGCACTCTTACGTGAAACTTCCATCACCGTATTATTGTCAGGGGTAATTTCGGAGTTAATCTGCCAATTACCTGAAGTATTGATATAGCTCCATTGGTCGATATTTGAAGATTTTATCGATGTTGCTGTAAGACTCTTCACTTCATCAAATCTGAAAGTAACATAGATTCCATTTTGAGAACCTTTTATTTCTGTACCGCTTTTACAAGACAATCCATGATAGCTCACATTGGTAAGCGAGCGATCACTTAATCGAAATATACCTTCAATGTACATGGATGAATAGGTCGCATTGCTTACATTATCAAAGGTGAAACGTATACGCGTACCATCGCTCTGTCCGGGAATTGTAAGGCTTACAGTGCTGCTAAAGCTTTCGTTATACACTTCATTGGCTATTTGGTCAAATTTTGCACTTACTTCAGAGATACTGCTCACCTCAATGGCATTGGCATCACTGCTGGCAAGCGATTTCAGATTTTTCTGAAATTGCGTAACATCAGTAACGTCATTACCTCTCAAGCCAATCGAATAGGCTGTAATCGGAATACCTTTCACTTTTTCATTTTTTATGTTATGTTCCACTGCCGACAGATAGGCTTCATTGGTTGTATAATCGGAATTCATCATTATAGAACCCTGATCAAGACCATCGGTAAATGTTACAACCGACACATTCACTATGTCTTCAGGCAATTCAGCCTCTCTAATTGCACTTAACGCATTATCCACGGCATAATATAACAACGTACCGTTGGATGAAGTAAGATTTGAAATAAATGAAGAATAAGCACTCTTGGTAGATGAAGATAATGACCCTATCGGTTTGGTATATAGAGCCTGATTAAATCCTATCACTCCCATATACACACCGCTCGGCATCAACTTTCCACCGATTTTGAAACTGTCGATTTCTTCTACATTTGTCGCACGGTGTTTCATTCCGTTACGATACAAGTCAAGATACAAATCAGAACCTGATTTATTGAATAATGCACTATCAATAGAAGCAATTGTATATGAGTTCTTTACCGAACCACCTTTATACAGATGTAAATAACTGTCTTGAGCCTGCAATGTTATGACTGCAATTGTTGCTATAATAATCACTAACCTATATCTTAATGTTTTCATAATCATTATGCGTAATTTTTAACGTTTAACAATCTTTTGGGCAGTTACAAAAGATTCGGTAACAACCCTTACCACATAGATTCCGGATAATAACGATGATAACGGCACAGTTGCTTCATTATCACCGGGCGCAACTGTAACAGCCACACTTCCTTTCATATCAAGCACTTGTATGGATTTCAACGGCTCATCGGCTGTCACACAAAGCGACTGTATCGATGATTTATACTGCACTCTGACATTCGGCTCTTCCACCTTCACTTCTGCTACTCCTGAGTTATCGGAAAAACTCACTTTTTGTATTTGTGAATAAGGAAATACAATCTCAGTGACGGAACTCCTCAAATGTATCTCCATCAAGTTATCTTGAATTGTTCCAAATGTTAGTTTACGAATATTTTCAATGGAATACGACTTCACACCGCTATCGGTGTGAACTACCATGCTTTTAGGTATTGCAGCCATCGCACTTACGGCTATAAACAATACTCCTGCAAGTAAAACTTTTCTCATAAGTAAAATATGTTTATTGGTTTTATTAGTTATAATCGGCATATGCATAATATGTCTATAAAGACTTTTTGGCAAATTTACGCATAAAGGGGCTCTTTTTACCCCCCCCGAGTTAAATTTTGTTAATCTTTGCTATTTTTTAAGAAACTGTTTTAATTTTCAAGCAAATTCAAAGCAGTTTCTTAGAATTTATGGATATTACCGCCCAGGACAAAAAGACTTTTGGAGAATAACTTGTATATTCCCGAAAAGCACGAATAGCCCTAACGCCGTATTACTGTATCTTACTAATATTTTGACAATTGAATATTTTTTTATAACTTTGCACCGCTTTTTAAGAATACCGTGTGATGGGAAATTAGGAGCAAACTTAATTTTGAGTAACACAAACAAAAACAAAAAATGAAAACATTTAATCTAACAGCAGAACCAAGAACAGCTCTTGGCAAAAAAGCAACAAAGGCTTTACGTAAAGAAGGTCTTGTACCTGTAGTTCTTAACGGTGGTGAAGTGGTTGACCTTCCTTATTCAGGTACTGTTGCCGAAGGCGTAAAACTTGTTGCGCTTCCCGGTAAAAAATCAGTTAATGGCAAGAGAGAAGAAAGCAAAAAAGGTATTTTCTCTACCGACTTAGTAGTAAAAATGGCTGACATTCGTAAGCTTATTTACACTCCTGACATCTTCGTTATCGATTTGAATATCAACGGGACAAGCAAAAAAGCCGTTCTAAAGGACATCCAATTTCATCCTGTAACCGACGAAGTTCTTCACATCGACCTATTGGAAGTTTATGACAACAAGCCGGTGGTTATGGAAGTTCCTGTACAAATCGAAGGTCACGCAGCCGGTGTTAAAGCCGGTGGTAAGTTGACATTGTCAATGAAGAAACTTAAAGTTAAAGCTATCTATTCACAAATGCCTGAACGCGTTATCATCAACGTAGACAACTTGGAACTTGGACAAAGCTTGCAAGTTGGTGCTCTTCACTATGAAGGTCTTGAATTGATGAATGCTAAGAACGCTGTCGTATGTGCAGTTCAATTGACTCGTGCAGCTCGCGGTGCTCAGGCTACTGCTCAAAAATAATATTTGAGACATGAAATTTCTGATTGTTGGATTGGGCAATATTGGTGCAGAATACCGTAACACCCGACACAACATAGGTTTTAAAGTATTGGATGCCTTTGCCGAGGCGTCCAATACTTCTTTTTCAACCCAAAGGTACGGTGACATAGCCCAAGTGAGAGTAAAGAACAAACAGCTTATTCTGCTCAAGCCGTCTACATACATGAACTTAAGCGGTGAAGCTGTACGCTACTGGATGAACAAAGAGAACATACCTTTAGAAAACATTCTTGTAATAGTGGATGACCTTGCACTTCCATTCGGAGCAATAAGAATAAAAGGTAAAGGCAGTGATGGAGGTCATAACGGGCTGAAGAACATAGCCGATATGTTATGCACACAAAACTATGCTCGTATAAGATTCGGTATAGGCAATGATTTCCCCAAGGGAGCTCAAATAGAGTATGTCTTAGGAAACTTCAGCGAAGAACAGGAAAAACTTATGTCGGAAAGAATTGCCGTAGCCATAGATGCAATCAAGGCATACTGCCTGTCAGGACTTACATTTGCCATGAATAATTACAGCAATAAATAACTAACTGAAAACATGGCAAAAGGAGAAGTAAGAGTAGACAAATGGTTGTGGGCAACAAGAGTGTATAAAACCCGCTCTATAGCAACTGATGCATGTAAAAAAGGACGTGTTACGATTTCCGGTGTAACGGTGAAACCGTCACATTCAGTAAAAACCGGCGACATTATATGTGTACGAAAGCCCCCTATCACTTACTCTTTCCAAGTTCTCGGACTTATAGAAAACCGTGTAGGAGCTAAGCTTGTGCCTGATTATCTAAAGAACGTAACGACACCCGACCAATATGAGTTGTTAGAAATGACACGCATAAGCGGTTTCGTCAACAGGCAAAAAGGTCTTGGACGCCCTACCAAAAAAGAAGGAAGAGAATTAGCCCGATTCACCGATTTCACATATATGGGATTTGATGATTTCGACGATGAAGACTATGATTATGAAGACGAATAATGTGTTAATTTAATGTAAGATTTACTTTAAATACACAACAGGCATAGAAAATATGCCTATATTTGTTCTGTAATGAGAGTTATAGAAATCATAACATCAACCATTTGCGCAATATTAATCATAATATGCTCTATTGCGCAGTTCCATCATCATGATTATGATGGAAAGATGGTTGTTTACTCTTGTTCCGCAAACGTTTCATGTAATCATATCGAAAAGCATAACACCACCGATTCACACGGCTCGGAATGCACCACATGCGGACATGGCTGCCATGACGGCAATCATCAGGATGAAAAGAATTGTTCACTGAAGATAAACATTGTAAAGCCCGAGAACAAACAATTTTCAAAAATCATAATAGCGTGCATGGTTATCGCAGATTTAGTACTCAACACATGCGACATTATTCAAACTATCTACGTTCCGACCAATGCAGCAATATTATCCAATGATAACACAACCATATTAAGCCTTAGGGCTCCTCCTGTATTGTAATTTTTCATTTATGAACTTACCTATATTGTATATATAAGGTAACAGCGATAATATTAATTTTCATAAATCAAAAAATTATAATCACATGAAACTAAGAAATATCATGTTTGCTATATCCATAGCAACATTAACCGCTTGCGGTACATCAGAAAAGAACAACAGCGAGCATAATCATTCTCACAATACAGAATCGCACGAACATGTACATTCCCATGATGAAGCCCATAATCATGAGAATTGCGGACATAACCATGCCGCTCACAACCATAATCATGCAAAAGCCGCTCACAACCATTCACATGAATCGGTAGAGCATAATCTTAATCACAACGAACAAGTTCATGCGGAAAACAGCGATGAAATCGCATTTTCCGAACAGAAAGCAAAGTATTTCGGAGTAAAAACCGAAAAGGTGGCAAAAGGAACGTTCAACGACATAATAAAAGTGAGCGGACAGATTCTGCCGTCTCAAAGCGATGAATCGGTTATCTCGGCAAAATCAAGCGGTATCATTAAGTTGAATTCTAACGCCATTGAGGGGAAACAACTTTCAGCCGGTACATCCATAGGACAAATATCTTCACAGAATGTAGCCGGAGGTGATGCCAAAAAAGAAGAAAAAATCAACTTTGAAGCTGCCAAACGGGAACTGGAACGCATCACTC
>X67_European_Roe__coassemble_397_pt1 | contig 10388 bp, 4 predicted proteins | sample X67_European_Roe__metabat2_low_PE_011 | metagenome-assembled genome bin X67_European_Roe
GTATATGATATTTATACTCACGTATCATAATCAGGGGGACGTAATACCATACACAAATAAATAAAACGGAGGAAAATAAATATGAAAAATAAAATAAAACATATCGGCAAACGATCGCTATCCGTCATACTTGTTTTAATGATGGTATTTTCAATGACGATTGTCGGCACAATTTCATCCAGTGCGGCAACAATCCCTAATAGCACCAAATTATATTTTGATGTTTCTAATATTACTTGGTGGTTAAATGATAATGCCGTTACAGACGTATATTTTTATGGTACTAGTGGTTCAACATGGGAGGAAATGGAGTTAGTATCAGATGAGTCTTATGTGTTTGAATGTACTACACCATCAACTGGTACTTATGAAAACTTGATATTTGTAAGAAAAGCGTCTCATTCTGAGGATTGGAATAAATATAATCAGACAGGCGATATAACAAATTACACTTCATCAAACAATTGTTATGTGCTTAATTCAAGTAATAGTGGTGGTACTTGGACTACATACACTCCCACTACTGATCCTGACACAACCGAGCCCATAACAACTCAGCCTGCTTCAACAGAAAAAGATCTCTATCTTTATGGTAACTATGATAAAAATTACCTTTGGAATGATAAGACTTCAGGTGCTAAATTCAGTTATGTAAGCGGAAACACATATACATTAACTGTTCAGTTCAGTGGCTCTGCTGATGGCGTTACAGATGGCACTACTTATCCGACTGATAATGCAGAAAATTCATATTTCCGTATTTATAACAGTACAGATGGTATAGTATATGGAAATCCCGCTTCATCTAATACAGTTTTAACAAACGGTAGCACATCAACTATTACAACAGAAGGAACCGATAATGGTGCTTTTGAGTACGCAGTTGGTTCAACTCCGAAAACTGTAACAATAACTGTTGATATCAGTGCTATGACATTGGCTATCAGTGAAGTAGTACCTGACAGCACTAAGCTTGCTTATGTTAAAAACGAAGACTCGGCACTTTGGTTCGATGCTGCACCTGATATGACAGAAGCAACTTCAACTCTTATCCGATGGAACAATTATAATGGTTCGATTCATTCTGACACAAAAGGAACTGAGCAGGTGTTCTATGTTCCTGCAAACGTAGATCTCAGTAACATTACAGTTTACAATGGATATGATAATGCTGTTGTACTGGATAATGATTCCAATTTGACTGTCCCTGCGAATAGTAGTGCAACACTTAACCTTGCAACTAAAACATATAATGTAACGGGCGGTTACACAGGTAGCCTTACAGTTAAACAGGGTTCAACAAACGTAATGTTCCTTGAAACAACATCTGATTTGCCTACCGCAACTGGTGCTGGAGCAACAAAAGATAGTGTAGAGTTATCAGGTGGTTCTTGTATCACAATGACATATAATAATGATACAGAGTCTTATGATTCTTCTGCTTCTCTGGCACTTAAGAGCGTAAAGGGCAGAGGTAATTCTTCTTGGGAAGCAAGCCATACTTATTTTGGTAAGTATGCTTACAATATTAAATTTGATAAAAAGCAAGCTCTCTTTGGTATGGATACTTCAAAAAGCTGGTGTTTGCTTGCTAACAATGCCGATGAGTCTATGCTCAGAAATGCATTAACCTACGATCTTGCAAATGAAATAGGTCTTCCTAATTCACCGGAATTCAGTTTTGTTGATATTTACGACAATAGCGAATATCTTGGTTCATACCTTGTAACTGAAAAAGTTGATGTTGGTGATAATAACCTTGTTAAGGGTGAAAGTATTGATGACATCAATGAAGATGCCGCTAAAGAAGCAGGTGTTGATATTAAAAGTAAAACATTAACATCAACATATGAATATAACGGTGCTACATACGATTATAAATATGCAGAAACTGTTGGTGACAACGCATCTGCATATGACCCTGATTATTCTGAGGGTACATTCCTTCTTGAATTTGAAATTGAATCAAGAGTTAACAATGAAGCTTCATGGTTCCAGTCACCAAAGGGTCAGTACGTAGTAGTTAAAAGCCCTGAATATGCTTCACAGGAGCAGGTACTCGATATAGCGAAGAAATTCGCTGAAATGGAAGCAACTGTTTATGCAGATAACGCTTCTCTTGATTCATTAGCATCATATATAGATGTTGATTCATTTGCAAGAATGTATCTCATTCAGGAACTTTCATCAAATCTTGATTCAGCAGCAACAAGTTACTATCTTACATATTCAATGACTGACGGCATTTTTGTAGCTTCGCCTGTATGGGACTATGACTGGGCATACGGTCAGTATTGGAAGACTGTTAAGAAGGGTGTAGGAACTAATTACTATCTTGATCCTAATAATCCGACTGCTTGGTATGCAAGAGATAAGCAGATGGGTGATAATCAGGCAAATGTTTATAGTGTTCAGTCACAGCTTGCTCATAATTCAAACTTCCAGACAGTAATTAAAAAGGTATGGAACGGAACTGAAACTCAGAAAGGTTTCTATGATATCGTTAAGACATATTACTCAAGTGTAGACGGCAATACAGCACAGATTGACGCTTGGTACAATAGTATTTCAGATTCTGTTGAAATGAATGAATATCGTTGGCATTTCATTGAGAAAAATCTCCTCGGTACAGAAGGAAATAACGACAGCTGGGGTTCAGCTAATACCGGTGATGATCATAATGAAGCCGTAACTTATCTCAAGACAACTTGGACACAAGTTCGTGCTGAATGGCTCAATACTCAGTTTGCTGATGTGGATTACACACCAATAACACCTACATTCAAAGCATATAATGCAGAAGGCACAGAAATTACAGATGGTGTTACATTTGGCGAAAAAGTAACTATCGCTCTTGATACTGTTGAAGCTTTCGTTACATATGAACTCTTTGACGGTGAAACTTCATTAGGAACAATAAATAATGGCACAATTGAAGTTAATCCTTCAACAACAGGAATACACACCTACAAAGTTGTTGCTACATATGATTCAAACACTAACAATTCTTCAAAGAGTATTACAGTAACCCCAGCACCAACACCTGTAATTGAACCTGCACTCACAACTAGTGCTAGCAAAGTTGCAGTTGGTGGTTCATTCAAACTCACAGCAACTCCTTCTGACTCATCTTACACATATACCTTCTACAAAGATGGTACAGATACAGCCCTCAGTTCAACAGGCAATACTTGCACAGTAACTGAGACAACAGCCGGAACATATTCCTACTATGTAGTAATAAATGATGGCGAAACTAATTATACATCAGAAAAAATTTCAGTAACCGTTGAAGAATCCGGCTCAACTGAAAATAAAGTGAAGATTTGGTTCAAGAGTGCTGGCTCAGTAATTTATACACCATCTGTATCTCTTGATAACGGTACATTTGTTGTAATGGAAAAAATCAATAAGGGATTAGAGAACAGTACATATATTGGTGCAAATGCATCTGGTTCACTTAAGTTCTATTGGTATTTTACTGAACTTACAATTGATTCAACAAAACAGCATACATTTACATTCAAAACAGCAGATACAAAAGTAAATGTAACATCTGAGGCTGGTTACTTCAGTGATTCTGAGTATTACTTCGCAGTAGATAATCTTGTGAACGGTACTACTCTTGTGCAGTATGAAACAGGAACAGAGGAATACATCAGAAATTATCATCACACAGCTTCACATATGGTATATGCTGGTGTAGCAGATGATGGAACTCTTGGCTATACATATATTGAAGGCAGAGAGTACGCAATGGGTTCAATCTCTGCCACACAGACTACATCTCTTGTAGCTAAGACATCCGCATTGAATACTCCTGTACTGAAAACAGCTAAGAGAGCTCCGTTCTCAGTTGATTCTGTAACAATGATTCAGATGACAACAGCAAGAATTACTACTGTTTCAGATTTGCAGAATGATTTGTTCGACGTAAACCTCGACGGCGTAGTGGATGTAAACGATGCTACACTCATACAGTTAGCTCTTGTAAGTTAACAACATTGTGGTCAGACAATGTTTTAATATATAAATAATACTGGCAGTGGTTGCATATTTATTATGTAACTGTTGCGTAATCGGATATGTAACCCTGCCAAATAATTTTATGGAGGTAAAAATATGAAAACAAACTTAAAGCGTATCGGCAAACGTTCTGTTTCAGTCATTCTGACACTTATGATGATTGTTTCAACAATGATTGTCGGTACGGTAACATCTCATGCTGTTAATATCACAAGTGGAACGACTCTTTATTTACAGCCAACTTCTAATTGGGATATTTATGATGCCTGGTATGCTGCCTATTTCTATGGCGGTGATGGCGAAGAATGGGTAGAGATGACAGAAGTTGAAGAAGGTATTTATTCTGTTACTTCTGAAGGAACACATACTAATGTAATATTTGTACGTATGAATCCTGCAAATACTCTTGAAGATAAATGGGACGGTAAATGGGCTCAGACTGGTGATCTTACATACGACGGTACAAAAAATCTTTATGTCATATCTTCGGGTAGTGGTAATGGTGCTTGGTCTGCTAATATATACACTCCTCCCGTCACCGAAGTAACAGGCATCACAGCTGATGCACAGAAAACTGATAACGGAACTGATTGGTCCACTGGCGGTGGTACAGTTAATATTGCATCTTCAACAGTAGATGACGAAGGAACAACTGTAACAGTTACTTCAACTGATGCTGGCTATCAGTTCGCAGGTTGGGTATCATCAGGTAGTGGTACATTTGCTGATGCAACTTCAGCAACTACAACTTACTATCCTGCTGATGACAACGAAGTTGCAACTGCTGAGTTTAAGAAGATTTATAATGTTACTACTGGTACTTATACAAACGGTACTGTAACAGGTAGTTCAACAGCTCTTGCAGGTGAAAGCTATACTTTAACCATAACACCTGCTTCTGGTTACTCACTCGAAACCCTTACAGTAAACGGAACTGATGTTACTGCACAGGTTTCAAGCAATAAATATGTTGGTACAGCAACTGCTGATGTTACAGTTGGTGCTACTTTTGAGCAAACTCCTCAGTATACTCTTACTGCTGTATCAGCTGATACAAAAATGGGTATTGTATCTACTTCCACACAAACTGCAGATAAGGGCACAACTGTTTCTGTAACTGCAACTGCAAATTCTGGTTATGCATTCAGCAGTTGGACAGTTCTCAGTGGCACACTCCCAACTGGCACTAGCACATCTTCTGCAACAATTTCTTTTGCTATTACATCTGATGTTAAACTTCAGGCAAATTTTGTTGCCGATCCTGGTACTAAAACCAGCAACTATTTGATTTATGGTACAACAGGTAATGACCCCGCAACTTTAACAAACTCTATTCCTATTTATAAAACAAGCAGTGGTCAATATGTAGCTAGATTCACTGGTATTGAACTTGATATGACTAAAAATTACTATTTTGCATTGTCTAGTACAACTACTTACACAGGTATGTACTGGTCAGGCAACGGTGGCGGTGCAACGGTAAGTGCTAACCCCACAGGTTATGTAACAGTGCAGCAACAGTCATATAATAAAGACGGTAAAGATTATTATTTTGGTTACTTTAAAATAACTTCTGACGAGGTAACTGATATTACTATCTCTGTTGGTTATGATAACAACGGTAATATAGATGTAACAAATCAGGATTCTACCTATGTAGTAATACCTACTATTGAGACACTTCCTGATGATGCAATTAAGGTATATGCAAAGAACGGTACAGAAGGTGGTACTGCAAATTACGGTACAACCACTGCTACTATTGCTGTGGATGATCTCTATAAAGAAGCATCTGACGGTGGTTACTATAATCTCTATACAGCAAAGCAGGGTGCTGACATCAAGGTTTCTACTACTATTGGTGCTGATTATTCTGACAACTATTATGTTCACGCTTTTGTTGTAAGCGGTAAAACTTTTGAGGCTGTACAGGATCCTACAAATCCATCAACTTATACTTGCGAATTCCTCGCTACAAATGATCTTATCTATAATCAGTCAATAGAAATCACACCTGTTTACTATCTCAATGCTTGTAAAAATGAAGGCGAATTTCTCAGATTCTACGTAGATGCAGCTGAACTTAATACAGATGTTTCTGATGATAATGGCTGGGGTAAAACAATTTCTTCATATTCTTATTATTACAATGGTAATAATACTACTAATTCAGATGGTTCAACAACATATGGTGCTGAAGTAGCAGACGGTGCATATCCCGGACAGCCAATGCTTTTTGATGAAGGTACAGGTATGTACTATGCTCTTATGCCTAAGGAAGTTTATAGTTCATATGCAGGTGAAAATGTACCTGTTTCTGGTATTACAATCAATAACTATAAAAACGATTCAGTCCATAATTCCGTACTTGGTTTAAAAAGTAACTGTCAGTCTTATGACTACGATGATTTTACTGACATCAATAATCTTGGAATGGATATGGCTATCTTAGATATTAAGCATAGAACAACCAATGCTAACTATTCAGATGTAAATGGTACTAATTCTGTATCACTTTCTACCTTTGCTAATGGTAACGGTTGGGATGACTTTGTTGATGTTGATGGTAATCCAACCGATATCCTTGGTGGAGAAGTTACAGACACTAGCAGAACAATTTATATTGTCTCAACAAGTGACGACGTTAAGGATAACGTTGGTCAGTGGTCAACAGTATGGTATGTTTATGACGAAACTGGTAAATACATTACAAGCGGAAACTCTTCTGACTTTATTCCAAGACCAGAAGGTACTGATGATTCAGCTGCTATCACTGCTATAAAAAATGGCGGTTATGAAGGCGTTCAGGCTAAGATTTCTTTTGAAAAAGAACGTGAGTATACTGGTCCTACATACCGTCTTGACGGTCGTTGGTACTACACAACCACAGAAGAGGAAGTAACTGCAAACGTTAAAGTTGAGTACCCTGTATATGATGCAGACGGAAAGAAAACTGATGAGTGGACTGAAACAGTACCCGAAGGCGATTCTGCTTCTGCTGCTTATATAGACGGTGCACCTTCCGTAACATATCCTAACCGTACTACAACTGCTACACTTACAGCAGTACCTACAAATGAGTACATTTTCGTTGGCTGGTACAGACTTGATGAGAATGGTAATTATATTGATCTCGGAAACGACAGTCTTACAACAACAGCTGTTATCTCAGAAAACTTTACTTTTGTAGCAAGATTTGAGAAACTTGCCGAAGGTACTCTGGCACTTGCTCACTCTAAGTATACCGGAGAAGGTACACATAATGGCTCAGGCTACTATTATGTAACTGCTACTTATACTGATCATCAAGACGAAACTGAAAAAACTGTTACAAGTGAGTCTGGTGGTTTGATTCAGATTCCTGTTCAGGCAACAGCAGATCAGGATGAAGTTATCAAAGTTACTTTGAAAACTATTTCCCTTGGTGAGGATACTTTCCTTAAGTTCTACGATGATGCAGGTCCAATTGCTGCACCAGAAGATGAAGGTGTAGTGGTAAGCACTGACGGCAGAACTGTAACTTATACTTTTGAAATTGAAGTTTGGAGACTCTTCAGCGGTAATGAACAGGTTGAAAAAATATTCAGATACTATTCTGATATTGGACCTGTAAGCAAGAACTGCGTACTTACTTATATTTATGAAGACCGTTTTGGTATAGATAAATCATACGTAGTACCGGTTGAACTTGATTCAGCTTACTATGCAAGTAATAACAATTCTTGGTTACCAAACAATGAACTTATTCAGAATAACGCACCTGCAATTGATGACCTTAAAAAAGATTGTACTTGGGTTATTGATGAGGCAAGTATAAACGGTTCTGAAGTAACACTTAGAGCTACTCATAGTACTAAAACTCATACAGTAACAATTAAAGATGATAAGGCTGATGAGAATTTTAAAGAGTTAACCTTTAAGCCTGTAACGCATAACACATATGTAAAATATAAGCTTGATAGTAATGATCTTCCTGTATTAACAACAGAGGCTGACGAAGACGGAGAGTTTATTTATGCACAGGGTGATAAATTCCTCTATTGGCTGGTAACAGATACTGCAACAGGTCAAGAGGTAGCTAAGGGTTACTATCCTAAGTTTGCTATTAAGATTGTTGGTGATTATACTGTTACAGCAGTATATGGTGATGAGGATACTTCTAATTCTGTAACAATCAGTGAACCTTCATACACACGTGAGCAGTATACAAATGCAGATGGTAGTAATGCTAAGGATTATCTCTATGTAGACTTTATTCTTGCATATATGTCAAAGGATGGTGCTTTGATTAAAGATAATACTACAAGTTACGATACAGGTATTATCTTTGAAATTGACAAGAATTCAAAGTTAACTGCTGACGATATAGCGTCACTTACTGATGAGAATTCTGAAGTTACAATCAACAACCTCATCGCAAAATACAATTTTGAGAGCGATAATGATACCATTATTAAATATGCCCAGACTCTTGATAATAATGAAAAGGTTTTATATAAATCTAATGCAGAATTAGATTCAAATGACCGTATTCTTTACAACTTTGAAATTGATGAATCAAAGTATAATAATTTCAACAGAGTAAGCTTTTATCTAAAGTTTAGCAACTCATCTTCTAATAGAAGTTATGTTATGAAGGCATACTACTATGTTAATGAACTTGATGCTGAGGGTAATGTAACTACAAAACTCAGTGCACCTGTTTACTTTAATCTTTATGAAATTGGTACACAGGACGTTAACATTGGTTAATGGCTTAGGAAGGAGTAAAAAATGAAAAAACTTTATACTAAACCTGAGGTTGAAATTGTAAAGTTCACTTTTGAAAATATACTTAATATGAGTGATGAAAGCAACGTTGACTTAGGTGGCAACGGAGACTTGGGTGACGGCGATATTGGTGGCGATTTCGGTTGATAGTAATCAACTGATGAATTAAGTGAATCCGATTATGGGGCAAATTTTGATATTTGCCCCATAATTTGTATAAGCTGAACGGAGGCTGAAAATGAAAAAATTTAAGAAAAGTATGATTATTATACTTTCGGTTGTAATGTTGGTAACAGTTTCAGTTTTACCTGTTTTTTCTGCAACTTATTTTGAATATGCCCATTTTAAATATTCAAGAAATACTGATGGTACTCTTGTAATTGTCGATTATGATAACAGTAGTGAGAATATGGTGATACCTTCAGAAATTCTTGGTGGAAAAGTAATTTCAATTGATCAGGTTGCATTTTACGGTAACAATGAAATAAAAACTGCTTCGTTGCCTGATACAGTCACTTCAATCGGTACATCTGCGTTTTATATGGCAAAAAATCTCACATCTGTAAATATTCCTTCCAGCTGTATTACAGTTGGCGAATGTGCCTTTCAGTTTTGTTTATCACTTGAGGACGTAACCATTGATAAAGGTCTTACGGAAATCTCTACCCGAACTTTCTTTATGTGCTCTAGCCTCGAAGAAATTGAACTTCCGGATTCAATTGAAGTAATCGGGGATTACGCTTTTGGTTCTTGTACTTCTCTAGAATCAATAATCATACCTGAATCAGTTACTTCAATTTCAGAAACTGCTTTTAAAAATTGTAGTAACCTCACAATCTATGGTTATGCTGATACATATGCTCAGGAGTATGCTGAAACTTATGACATACCTTTTGTAGCACTTGAACCAGAGCTTTTGTCGGGAGATGTCAATCTTGATGGTATTGTTTCAGTAGATGATGTAACATTCTTGCAGATGCATATTGCACATTACAATAACTTTACTAGCGATGATTCCTACAAAGTGGCTGATTTTGACGGAGACGGTCAGGTTAATATTAACGACGTAACCTTAATTCAGATGTATATTGCAGGATTCAAAATTTAAAAAAATAATCATAAAAGACGGTATCACTCATTCAGGGTGATACCGTCTTTTATTGTATAGGAAATTGCACGGTTACGCTCGGGCACAGAAGAATTTTAAAAGAAGGTGCTGTCTGCACGAACTGCGTGCGAGGCACTCTCTTTTTCACTGTATAGGAAATTGCACGGTTTCGCTCGGGCATAGAAGAAATTTAAAAGAAGGTGCTGTCTGCACGAACTGCGTGCGAGGCACTCGCTTTTAGGTTAATTTTTTTGATTTTCTAACAAGAGCCGCATAGCATTGCATTATCTTGATTATTTCATCCTTTTATAATATAATAATCAAAGGAGGGATAGATGTGTCTTTGTATAAAATTGCTGATATAATAACTGAAATAAACGCTAAGTATGATTTTTTTACAGATAATGCAAAGCCTTACATATATGAAGGCAATAGTCCTGCCCGTATAAATATTGTACTTGATTATGATTTTATTAAAAAAAAG
>X67_European_Roe__coassemble_403_pt1 | contig 10329 bp, 9 predicted proteins | sample X67_European_Roe__metabat2_low_PE_011 | metagenome-assembled genome bin X67_European_Roe
ACGTATATCCGCATCTATGTCAATAGAAAACACTCAGATGAGCTGGATGCCGTGTTGACGGCATAATCGAATTTGCTCTTCAGGCCAAATGCTGGCTTGTACTTCGCCGATGTGTGCTTTCTGCAACAAGAACATGCACAATCGACTTTGCCCGATACCTCCGCCGATGGATAGAGGAAGTTCTCCGTTTAGTAAAGCTCGATGAAAAGCCAACTCTTTACGTTCGGTGCAACCTCTTACCTCAAGTTGCTGTATGAGTGACTTGGGGCTTACGCGTATTCCCATAGAGGATAATTCCACGGCTGTTTCCAAAATGTCATCCCAGACGAGGATGTCTCCGTTCAGTCCTTGGTAGCCGTCGCTGTTGGGAGTAATCCAATCGTCATAGTCGGGAGCGCGTCCGTCGTGAGGCTCGCCATTGCTCAGAGGTGCTCCAATTCCTATAATGAATATAGCTCCGTATTTTCTTGTTGCTTCGGTTTCGCGTTCTTTGGCTGTGAGATCGGGGTACATGTCGAGTAACTCCTGAGAATGCAAGAATTTAATTTCTTCCGGCAGACGCGGTGTGATGTGCGGGAAGTCTTCATATATCGAGCGTTCCGTTTCACGCATTGCACAATAGATGCATTTGACGGTCTGTTTAAGGTAATCGATATTTCGGTCTTCTGCTTTTATTGAACGTTCCCAGTCCCATTGGTCTACATATAGTGAATGCAGATTGTCAAGGTCTTCGCATGCGCGTATTGCATTCATGTCGGTGTATAACCCGTAGCCTGCAGGGATGTCGTAGGCACCTAATTTGATTCGTTTCCATTTGGCTAAAGAGTGTACTACTTCGGCTTTGCGGTTGCCCATGCATGCTATAGGGAATGAAACGGCGTTTTCTACGCCGTTGAGGTCATCGTTTATGCCTGTTCCGCTTAGTACGAAAAGTGGCGCTGTGACGCGTCGGAGGTTGAGACGTCGAGCCAACTTCTCTTGAAATGTTTCTTTTATTTTCTTTATGGCTATTTCCGTAGTCTCAGGAAGTAGCTTTTGCTTATATTTTTTAGGTATTATCAATGACATGTTTTGCAGTCTTTTAAATTCTGTGACAAACATAGCATTTTTTTTGCGATTTGGCAAATTTTGTATCAAAATGATGATAAAACAAGAATGGATTTAATCAATAATTTATGTAATCTGTCATATTTGGGCTTTGTTTGAAAGGTGAGATAATTTTTTGTGGGCAATAAATTGTGGCAAATGGGGTGATTGTCGCAGAAAAATTGTATTTTTGCTGTTTAAAAGATAGTCGCCGTGTTGCGGCATGGTTTTAACCGGCATAAAATGATAGAAATAAGGAACATAAGAAAGGCATACGGCTCGTTGCAGGTACTTGACGATGTGAACGTGAATATTGACCGGGGCGAAGTGGTTACTATAGTGGGACCAAGCGGTGCCGGGAAAACGACGTTGCTGCAAATAATGGGTACGCTGGATAGACCCGATGAAGGCTGTGTGCTTTATGACGGTGAAGACGTGATGCGTTTTAAGGAACGAGAATTGGCTCGATTCCGTAATCGTAATATCGGTTTTGTGTTCCAATTTCATCAATTGTTGCCTGAATTTACTTTGCTTGAGAATGTATCAATCCCCGCTCTGATAGGAGGAGCTAAACAAAAAGAGACAGAAGAAAGAGCAAAGGAATTGCTGGATTATTTAGGATTGTCGGGGCGATTGGGACATAAGCCTGCCGAATTGTCGGGAGGAGAATGCCAGCGTGCTGCAGTGGCACGTGCATTGATTAACCGTCCGGCTGTGGTACTTGCCGACGAACCCTCGGGCAGCCTTGATACTCAGAATAAGCAGGAACTCCACAAATTGTTCTTTAAGTTGCGTGATGACATGAAACAGACTTTTGTGATTGTGACTCACGATGAGACGCTTGCCGGTGATGCCGATCGCGTGTTGCGTATGTGCGATGGCAGAATAGTAGGGGATGAGATAAAATTATAGTATTGATATGAAAATAATTAAATACATATTGGTGATAATCTCGGCGGTGATTTTTGCCGCTTGCTCGGATGAAGACGAAAGTTTTGCTTATGGCGATTTCAGCTATGAGTTAGTGACTTATTCCGGTGAGGGGGAAATCGGGTCGGTGTTTACGTTCCGTTCTTATAACGATTCACCTCTGATAACGTTGAATGCGTCTAATGTGAAATATCCCGGTATGCCTGTGGGGCAACGCTTACTGCTTAATTATGTGGTGGACGATGATTTGGGTGGGAATTGCTTGACTGTGACAGTTAAAGGACTCTCAAAAGTGAATACTGATACGATATCGGTTTTGCCACAGGAAAAAATCGACGAGCTGAAAATGGAAGATGTGAAACTCAAGAGCGTGTGGCGAACAGGTAATTACCTAAATATAAGATGCCAGTTGCTTTACACCGAAAAACCTCGTCAAATGTTCCTTGCCACTACGGGAATACCCGATGCCTCGGGCAGAATCGATTGTTATCAAATTCAGAATCTGATGGATGCGCACACCTATTATTGGATAGAAACATATTTCAGCTATTATATAGAGCCTGTATGGAGTGTGGCAGACTGTAGCTCGGTGAGGTATCATGTAAATGATTTGACCTACCCCGATGTCAAATACTATGATTTTTTAAAGAACTAAAACAACAAATTATATAAATAAAAGATATGAGCAATAATTCAAACCAGCAGAAAAAAGAAATAAGTATAGAAATGTCGCCCGAAGTAGCACAAGGGAAGTATGCTAATCTGGCTGTGATTTCTCACGGACCATCGGAATTTTTTCTTGATATGATATGCGTAGCTCCAAATATCCCGCAGGCGAAAGTTCAAAGTCGAATTGTGATGACGCCCGAAAATGTTAAGCAATTGATGTTTGCTTTGCAGGATAATGTGCGAAAATATGAAGAAACTTTCGGCGAAATAAGACCGAAACAACCTAAAGGGGGAACAGCTCCGCTAAATCCATTTGGTGTAAACTGATTCGGACTATTGTATATTTTAGAAAAAATGAATAAAAGGCATTAATAGGAATTTTTATGGAGAATCCATTGTATATATATAATACGCTTTCTCGCAAGAAGGAACAATTTATTCCGTTGAATCCTCCTCATGTGGGAATGTATGTGTGTGGACCTACTGTTTATGGTGATGGTCACTTAGGACACGCTCGTCCTGCCATAACATTCGATATATTCTATCGCTACTTGTTGCACTTGGGATATAAGGTGCGTTATGTGCGTAATATCACCGATGTAGGACACCTTGAACATGATGCCGACGATGGAGATGATAAGATTGCTAAAAAAGCACGTCTTGAGAATCTTGAACCAATGGAAGTGGTTCAGTATTATCTGAATCGCTATCATAAGGCAATGGATGCGCTTAATGTATTACCTCCGAGCATCGAGCCTCACGCTTCAGGGCATATAATAGAGCAAATAGAATATATCAAAACCATACTTGATGCCGGATATGCTTATGAAAGTAATGGTTCGGTGTATTTTGATGTGCCGAAGTATAATAAGGATTTTAATTACGGTAAGTTGTCGGGGCGTAATATCGACGAATTGCTGAATACCACTCGCGCTCTTGACGGACAGACTGAAAAACGTAATCCTGCCGATTTTGCATTATGGAAAAAAGCTGCTCCGGAGCATATAATGCGTTGGCCGTCTCCTTGGAGTGACGGTTTTCCGGGCTGGCACTTGGAATGCTCTACTATGGGTACAAAGTATTTGGGTGATACGTTTGATGTACATGGCGGAGGAATGGACTTGATGTTCCCGCATCACGAATGTGAAATAGCGCAGTCTGTGGCGCATTCGGGACATGATGCCGTGCGCTACTGGATGCATAACAACATGATTACCATCAACGGACAAAAGATGGGTAAGTCATTAGGTAACTTCATTACGCTTGACGAGTTCTTTACCGGTAATCACAAGTTGCTCGAACAGGCTTATTCTCCGATGACCATACGATTCTTTATTCTTATGGCTCATTACCGCGGTACTGTGGACTTTTCTAATGATGCACTGAAGGCGGCTGAAAAGGCATACGACCGTATGATGGACGGGTGGAAACGATTGAATGAATTGAAAGCGGGAGAATCTACCACCGTGGATTTGAATGTGGATGAATTAGGCAAGAAGTGCTATGAGGCGATGAATGACGACCTGAATACGCCTATGGTGATAGCCAATCTGTTTGACGCTTGCCGAGCCATTAATCTTGTAAACGATGGAAAAGCCACGATTTCTCAGACCGATTTGGATAAGTTGAAGAACCTTCTCAAGATATTTTTGTTTGATATATTAGGGGTACGTGATGTGGCATCTTCGGGTGATGTGAACCTGAAACCATACGAAGAAGCAGTGGATTTATTGTTGCAGATTCGTAAGAATGCAAAAGACAACAAGGACTGGGCTACAAGCGACCTTATTCGCAATCGTCTTGCCGAAATAGGCTTTGATGTGAAAGACACTAAAGACGGTTTTGAATGGAAAGTGAAATAGGCTTGGAAGTCTGGGTAATTAGAAGATATGGTAAATAAGTTTATTTTTATGTTGGCGGTTGTGGCGGGGGCTGTTGCTTGCCGATCAACCGCAACTGATTCGGGACAGGCTGTTGGCGATAACAAGGCAGCAACGGTCGATGTATATGTGGGAAAACTTCCTGCAGCCGATGGTCCGGGTGTCATATATGAACTTGCTATTGAAAAGGATAGTTTATATGTGCTAAAAACGACCTATATTGAAGCGGTTGATGGTCGTGACACTACTTTTGTTTCAAAAGGTAGAGTTGAGAAGGATTATGTTGAGGCAGAATATCCAAGAGGTTCTTATGAACTTTTGAAATTAGAAGAAGGGAATGAGATTATTCATTTTGAAGTTATCAACGATAGTACATTATGTTTGTTGAATGAGAATCGGGATTTACCTGAAAATGAATCACTCTATTACATTCATAAATCAAAATAGAATAATGTATTAGGGCTATGCAGTAAATGCATAGCCCTAATTGGTTCTGTTGCGAAATAATGATGAAGAACATTTACGTCTGATAGAATCAATATCCTTTCTTGACGAATTTGCGATACACTACACCATTTGGTGTGAGGATGGCTGCTATATAACCCCATCATTAATTGACGTCACATCTACACATTGTTCAAAATCCTTCACGGAGATAAGTGTAACTTCATTGGTCGAAATCACTTTTACACCGGTAACGTCCGTAATATCTCCTTCAATAAACATTCTATCGCGCACCGGATTGGGATATATGTTCAAATTATAATCGGTATAAATGTTATTTATGTCGAGCTTTTATTGTCTTTTCTTTATTAGGAATGTGAGGGGAATGTGTAGGCGGGATTCCCATGAGTTTTCGTCATGTGCATGTCCGGGAAATACCTGAGTGCTGAAATGCTCTTTGTCCCAGCCTTTTTCTGTGAAAATGTTGTCTATAAGGGGCTGGAACGGAATATAGAATTCATCGATCGTCTTATCTCCTCTGTCCATATATATAAGGCGGCTGTTTGTCTCTGGTAGATAATCGTTAAGGTAATCCCGCAGAGCTTTTGCCCAAATAGGAGCTTCTTCTTTGCTCCCGTTAAGAACCATCGGTGAATGTGTGGATATGCAGCCTGCTCCGCCGAATATCTCAGGATATTCGCATATTGCGTATAGCGAAATAAGACCACCCATGCTTGAACCCATTATAAATGTATTATCGACATCTGTTAGAGTAGAATAATTCTTGTCAATGAATGGTTTAAGTTCAGTGACGATAAATTTCAGGTATTTGTCGGCTATGAACTCTTTTATATCATATTTGGCAAGCAATGTGTCACCTGCCGGGATATAGTCTAAGGCTTTACGCGGCATATAGTCATAAAGTCGTCCGGTGGGGTGATTGTCGATACCTACCACGATGAAAGGACGTGTGCGTTCATCGTTCTGAACGGCTTCGGCTACGCTGTCTACATTCCAACTTTGCTTGTTCCATGATGTGTTCTTGTCAAATAGCATTTGCCCATCGTGCATATATAATACGGCATATTTTTTAGCCGGAGAGTAATCCTCGGGCATCCATACTGTTATGTCTCGATTGTGGAAATGTTTCGATTGAAAATCGGCATGAATATCAAGTTTGCCGAAATCGGCTTTTTGTTCAATATTTTCCGCTTGTTGCTCATTGTTTGTAGTGTTGCATGAGGCGAGCAACAATAGAAATAATGTTAATTTTGCAATTCTTTTCATGTGAGAAAAAGTTTATTGGTCGTTTTTTTCTTCATAAATTGTATTGTGTCGTCCGGCTGATGACCGCATTCGATATATGCAAATGTACTCATTTTATCGGATATTAGGAAACTATGTTAGTTATAAGTTAAACGGATTCTACAAATTGCTCGTTGAAAAAACGGTCAAAAGAGCCTTAAAGAATCCGAAGCAAGCCCCAAGTAAAACCGGAATGACATTTTTAAGAAAATTCAAAACAGTTTATAAAATTCCATAAATGACAAAATGAGGTTTCGCATTCAATACTTTGTTGTATCTTTGTCGGTATAAATAAGAATACATAAAAATGGGAAGTGCAGTAGGAGTAACCGGGAAAGAGAGAATGAAAGGGCATTTGGCTCTGCTGTTTGCTAATAGCGCATGGGGGCTTATGGCTCCCATATCCAAAGGTTTGTTGAATTTGGGCGTGATTTCGCCGTTGGCATTATCGGGAGTGCGTATCATGGGAGGTGCTTTGCTGTTCTGGTTGGTGAGTGCTCTCACACCCGATAGTGTGATAAAGAAAGAGAAGATCGAACCGGGCGATTTTGTTAAGATATTCTTTGCGGGATTATTGGTTATAGCTGCCAATCAGATACTTGTTGTGCAAGGGATGAGCTATACAAGTCCGGTGGATGCGGCTGTAGTTTGCAGTACTACTCCTATTTTTACGCTTGTTCTTGCCACAATTATTCTGAAAGAGAAGCTCACGTCGTTTCGCATAGGAGGTGTGGCGTTGGGATTTGCAGCTGTGGTGGTATTTTCGCTATGGGGTGAGGCAGACTTATCTATGAATGTGACTAATCCGATATTAGGTAATTCGTTTTGCATCTTGGCTCAAATGTGCGGGGCTGCCTATCTTGTTGTTTTCGGGAAGTTGATAAGCAAATATTCTCCATTTACCATGATGAAGTGGATGATGCTAATGTCGGCTGTAGTCATATTCCCATTCACAATAGGTGATATATTGGAAATCGATTGGACTGCATTTCCGGTGGAGGGATTTCTTGAGCTCGCTTATATTGTGGTACTTGGTTCTTGCTTATGCTATTTGATGATACCGTTTGCTCAGCGCAGGTTGAAACCTACGGTGATCGCAATGTATAATTATTTGCAACCCGTAGTAGCCACTCTTGTGTCGGTGGTTATAGGGATGGCTATGCTTGATGCCGTTAAGGCAGGTTCTGCTTTGCTGATTTTCCTTGCCGTATGGATGGTGAGCAAAGAGCGATAATGACGGTTATGACGCATGTGATGATTTCTCCGGCGGGAACGGCAAGCCAAATGCCATCCACACCTAATATTTGAGGCATAAGCCAAAATGCTAACCCGAGAAAAATAAATCCTCTCATTAATGTAATGAGCATGGCAGTCTTGCTCTTTTCAATGCTTTGGAAATGAGTTATTGCTATTATGTTGACTGCACAAGGGATAAAGCACAGCGCATAAAGGGGAAATCCTGCTGTAGCTATGGCATGTGCGGGTGACTCGCTACTTACGAATAGTGAGGAAATATCGTAACTGTAAATGCATGTAATTCCTGAAATTATAAGGCTGCAGAAGATTGCCGCAGTGAGTGCGAGACGTGTAGACGAAAAAATACGTCCGACGTTACCAATACCGTGATTGTAGCTTATTATGGGCTGAACCGATTGAGCTATCGCATTGTCGAGCATGAATATTATAGGAAAGAAATAGCATGATATGCTGAAAGCTGCAACACCGTCTTTCCCGAGGTGGTTCATGAATACGATATTTCCTGAGAACATCATGAAACTTATGGCTAATTCCCCGAGGAATGACGGGAATCCAAGTACACATATACGGCGTACGGTAGATGCTATTCCGGTACTTGTCTTTTTCAGGAAGATAGAGCAAATGTGCAGTTTGCGCTTTTTGTTTAACAAATATACTGCGGTCATTGATGCACCCACAAGTGAGCCGATACTTGTGGCTATTGCTGCTCCCATGATTCCGTATTGCAACGGGAATATAAACAGATAATCAAGTACTAAATTTATTATGGCGGCTGTAATGGAGCAAAGCATGGCGAATTTTGGTGCGCCATCGAGCCTGACGAAAAAACTGCTTGACACAAGAAATGCGTTGCTTGCAGAAAACGGAATAAACCCGAGTAAATACAAGTGTGCCAGTGGCATTAATTCCTCGGAGCATCCGAGTAATTTTAGGGATGTGTAAGGGAATATCAATATCACAGCCGAACATAGCAACAGAAATAATGTGGATATGATAAGGGAAACCGACATATATATACGTGCCTTTTCCTCATGTCCTTGCGATAGACTTATGGACGAGATGATTGAACCACCCATTCCGAACATAAGTGCTATGCCGGTAGCAAAAGTCCATGCGGGAGCCACTATGTTAACGGCGGCAAGGGCATCGCTACCCAATCCGTGCCCTACAAATATTCCGTCGGTAATGATGAGCAAAACAGAGAACATCATTCCGGCAACTGTCGGGAAAAACAATTTGCCGAAAAGTTTTCCTATAGGCTCTTTCCCGTAATCTATGCTGATACTGCTCATTGTTACGCTTTATTTAGCCGGTGTGAATCGTGATTGCATTATTTAACACATTGCCGGCATCATTTGTTCTGTTGAACTCACCTTCTTAACGTGCGAGGGGCATTGCTACGCATGTCATTGTATTTGTTGCCCGTATATGAATTGGGGTTGCCAAAGTCGGTTCCGAATTCTTCCTCTTCTTCCTCTTCAGTGACCTTTTTCTCCTTGTCGTAATCCTTCGGTTTGTTCTTTCTTATTTCCATAGGTTTCTGAACGTCGACAGGCAACTCGTAGATATCCCAATTTTGTTCTATATCCCAATTTTGTTTCAGTTTGAGCTTTTTGGGGTAATAGTACACTTCTTCCGGTTGGCGGTGTTCGCTATAATTCCCGGTATCCCATTTACCATTGCCGTTGGCATCTATTACCACACGTGCATAGTAGTCGCCGGGATTGATGTTAAATAAGTCGGCAGTACCGTTTTTCACAGGAGCTGTATACATTACTTTGTCGGAGCCGTTAAGCAATTCCACAAAAGCACTGTCGTTCAGATTTATCTTGAAGAATAAGTTAGAGTATTCTTCAAGTGATTTCACTTTGAAATCGGCTTTTAGACTTCCGTTATAAATACCGTATATGTCGAAAATTGTCATGGAGTCTATGGATACGGAATATTCACTGCCCGGTTCCCATGCGTAATCCACTTTATAATTGAGTAACCCCATTATGCTGTCGCGTACAAGCTTTACCGTTCCCAGTTCATTCCAAATGGTATCGACTTTTTGTTTCAGATGCACTGCGCCTGATACAATGGAATCTATCGGGGTTTCCGAGCAGAATCTTAACGGTGCGTAGACGTCCACGCTGCTCGGACTTGATACCTTGAACGTTATAAGCGGAATCTCGGGTATGGTGTCGGTCAGTGTATCGTTTTCTTCCTCTTTTTTCTTCTTTTCCTCTTTCTCTTTCTTCTCTTTTTCTTTCTTGCTCATTTTTTTGAGGTTGAAATAAATAGAGTCGTTGGTGAATGTACGGTTGTCGAGCGTATCGGTGTGCAGATAACGCATATTCACCCGGATTGTATCCGACTTGATAAGCGCAGAGTCGGTAATCCAATATCTTAAAGTATCGTTGTGTTGTGAATTGTCAAGCACATACCATTTCTTTGAATTGTCAAAGTTCTCGGGAATAACAACTTCAAGTTGTGGAATCGTATCGCTCGGTGCAGAAAATATGACAGAAAAACGGTTGTCGGCTATACGCTCGTTGTTGACAAGATATAGCGATTTGAAATCTTCGTTGAAAGATGTCAGCAGTATGTCGTTCGGCAGGAACAGGCTGTGTTTTGCTCTTACAATGGTATCTGTTACCATTTGCGAGGTGAAAACCGTATCCATTGTCTCGATTTCGGTTACTGACGGAATGATAATTTCATCGAGGAATGCCAAATCCTCGGTGCGGGTGAATTTGTAGTCGCGATCTACATC
>X67_European_Roe__coassemble_409_pt1 | contig 10253 bp, 7 predicted proteins | sample X67_European_Roe__metabat2_low_PE_011 | metagenome-assembled genome bin X67_European_Roe
GAGTTGGGCTTTGACCGAACTATCTTTAAATTCAACCATAGAGCGAATTATGGATTGCGGGTGAACCACCACTTCAATTTGTTCCGGACGCATGTCGAACAACCACCTTGCTTCAATTACTTCAAACCCTTTATTCATCATGGTGGCTGAGTCAATAGTTATTTTTGCTCCCATATTCCAGTTGGGATGTTTCAGTGCATCCGCTTTTGTGACATGTTGCAGTTCTTCGATTGATTTCGTGCGGAACGGACCACCCGATGCCGTTAAGATAATCTTGTCGATAGAATCGTGATCTTCTCCAATCAAGCATTGGAAAATCGCGCCATGTTCCGAATCAACCGGATATATTTTTGATTGAGAATTGTCTAAAAGCTTATAAATCAATTCTCCTGCAACAACAAGGGTCTCCTTGTTTGCAAGAGCTATCGTTTTATCATGCTTTATGGCATTAATTGTAGGTTCCAGTCCGCTATAGCCAACCATAGCGGTAACTACAGTGTCTATTTCCTGAATGCACATGGCATTGCTTATGGCTTCAGTTCCGGCTTCGATGATGATGTCATGACCATTAAGAAGAGCTTTCAGTGTGTCATATTTGCTTTTGTCAGCTATGATGACATGTTTAGCTCCGTATTTTAAAGCCTGTTGGGCGAGCAGTTCGACTTGAGTGTTTGCTGTAAGCAGATAAGGGGAGAACAAATCAGGATATTCGGCAAGAATGTCCAGCGTCTGTTTTCCTATCGAACCAGTACTGCCTAATATGGCTATTTGTCGTTTAGTATCCACAGAAAATGACTTTTTTATACAATTTACAAAATTACAAAGTAATTCCCGCTTTTAAAAATCCATTATGAAATTTTATAAAAAACGATATTGCTGATATATAAGAGAAAAGGCTATCGGTAGTTGCTCCGATAGCCTTTTCTGCATGTAAAGCATATTTTTTAAAAGAATAAATTATTTGCTGTCTTCTTTCAGGTACTTGTCAAGCCAGCCGAAGAATTCTTTTTGCCAAATAAGGCTGTTCTGTGGTTTTAAAATCCAATGGTTTTCATTAGGGAAAAGAACCATTTTAGCAGGGACTCCGAGCAATGTGGCAGCATTAAATGCCATTTCAGCTTGTGAACTTAGGATGCGGTAATCCAATTCACCGGCTGTAATAAGTATTGGTGCGGTCCAATTTTTAACGTATTTGTGCGGAGAACATGCGAAAGTGCGTTGAGCCACTTTGTTATCTGTTTCCCAGAATGCGCCGCCCATATCCCAATTAGCGAACCACATTTCTTCTGTTTCAAGGTATTGAGCTTCCATATTAAATATACCGGCATGAGCTATAAGAGCCTTGAAACGTCCTTCATGATTTCCGGCAAGCCAATATACGGAAAAACCTCCGTAGCTTGCGCCTACAGCACCTATATGATTTCCATCAACATATGCTTCTTTCTTCATATAGTCGACAGCGGCAAGATAATCCTTCATATTCTGTCCCGGGTAATCACCTGAAATTTGAGCGTTCCATTCAGTGCCGAATCCGGGAAGACCGCGGCGGTTAGGAGCAATAACGATGTATCCTTGTGATGCCATAAGGCGAAGATTCCAACGGTATGACCAGAATTGGCTTACCGGTTGTTGCGGTCCACCTTGACAATATAGTATCGCCGGATATTTTTTTGTCTCGTCGAAATTAGGAGGAAGAACCACCCAAGTGGTCATTTCTTTGCCGTCGGTAGTAGGTACAAGTACTTTTTTCACTGTTACGTTATTGAGTTCTGCAAGCATAGCATCGTTTACTGCAGATAGCTTTTTTACTTCACCTGCATTTATCACATAAACTTCATTGGGTTCTTGCAAAGAGTGGCGAAGTGTGATGATTGTTTCATTATTTATCGGAACGATGGCTGCATAGTCGTATTCTCCACTTGCAATGGTGTCTATCTGTAATGTCTCAATGTCAATGCTGAACATAGGAGTGCATCCCATGCAGGGAGCTGTGAAGAATATAGATTTTTCATTTGGAGACCATGCGATGTTGTCGGCGGCAAAGTCCCAATTAACGGTAAGATGTTTCTTTTCTCCGTTTTGCATATCCATAATGAAAATGCGGTTCATATCGCTTTCATATCCGTCATGTTCCATTGATAACCATGCCAAATAGCGTCCGCTCTTTGAAAATCTCGGGGTGGTATCATATCCCATCATGCCTTCAGTAAGATTTTTTGTCTCTCCGGTTTCGATATTGTATTGATACAAGTCGGAATTTGTTGATAGAGAGTATTCTTTACCGGTTTTTTTGCGAGATACATAGACTACACTTTTTCCGTCAGGAGCCCAAGCGAGTGATTCAACTCCACCAAATGGTTTCATTGGAGCTTCGTATGGTTCATCTTTCAGCATATCCACAACGTTGGTAACTTGAAAACCGTCAAAATCGGCAACAAAAGAATGAGGAATTGTTTTTACCCATTCGTCCCAGTGCTTATACATCATGTCTGTGATGATACGTACGTTAGCCTTGTCCTGTTCCGGATAAAGGTCTTTTGCATCGTTTCCCCATTTTACTTGTGAAATAAGTGCTACTTTCTTTTCATCGGGAGAGAACAAGAATCCGTCAACACCATTTTCAACTGATGATACAACTTTACGATCGCTACCATCGGCATTCATAGTCCAAATTTGCATCTTGTCACCATCCGGATACAGGAAAGCAATTTTATTACCGCCATCTATCCATACAGCATTTTGTTCTCCTTTTGCTGTCTTTGTAATACGAGTAGGATTGGAACCGTCTGTGCCAACAACCCACAATTCTCGATTTGACTTGTTGTGTTCAATACTTTCAAACTTAACTCCATAAAGAACCTTAGTTCCGTCAGGAGAAACTTGCGGGTCGGTAACAGCTCCCATAGCCATTAGTGCCTCAGGGGTGAACTGTCCGTTCTCGATTTTCACTTCAGGCTGCTCGATGATAACTTCTTCAGCTGCTTTTTCGCACGAAGCCATACCTGTAAGGGCGAATAGAGAAGCCATAATTGTAACTTTTGATAGATTCATAAATGTTTAATAATTAGTTATATTAATATTTTTAAAATTTGTTTTTTCTTGAAATTTTGCCGTGTTTTATATCGTTTTTAGGAGCCGGTTTGTTAGCCACAAAAGTTCTTCCGGTACCGCCAGGATACAATTCGGCAATCAAATCGTGCCGTTTAATGCGTTGTAATGAATGGATAATATCATGCTTATATTCATTCTCATACCAGAAAAAGTATTTTCGTTGCGCTAACTTCTCCTCCTTGGAGTGTGCTGTAAATACAGATTCCATTGTGTATGGATTGTACCCTGTATAATACATCTCAGTGGACATTGTCATCGGTGTGGGAGTAAAGTCTTGAACTTGTTCAAGATGAAAGTTCAGTTTCTTTGTTTTCACGGCGAGTTCAGCCATGTCGCATTCATTACATCCCGGATGAGATGAAATAAAATATGGAATAAGTTGTTGTTTCAGTCCTTTATCTGCATTTATTTTGTCAAATATTCGTTTAAACTCTTCAAACTGCTTGAATGAAGGTTTACGCATAAGTTTCAGTACTCCGTCAGACGTGTGTTCGGGTGCTACTTTCAGTCTTCCGGATACGTGATTGGATATAAGTTCTTCGTTATAACGTCTGTTTGCCTTATTGATATTTTCGTTATCACTGCGATGCATTGAAAGATCATAGCGTACACCACTTCCTACAAACGATTTCTTTACTTGTGGAATAGTGTCGACAGCATGGTAAATATCGAGCAATTCAGAGTGGTCGTTGTTTAAATTGGGACATGGTAGGGGGTGCAGACATGATGGACGTGTACATGTTTTGCATTTTGAGATGTTTTTGCCTCCAAGTTTATACATGTTTGCTGAAGGTCCTCCCAAATCGGATATATATCCTTTAAAATCCTCCATATCGCACACTCTTTTGACTTCTTTCAATATAGATTCTTTGCTTCTTGATGCAATAAATTTACCTTGGTGAGCGGAAATTGTACAAAACGAACATCCGCCGAAACACCCGCGGTGTAAATTGATTGAATGCCTTATCATTTCGTATGCCGGTATTTGCTTTCCTTTATAGCGAGGGTGGGGCAGGCGAGTGTATGGCAAGTCGAAGGAAGCATCGATTTCTGCTTCTGTCATTGGTGGATTTGTTCCATTGACTTTTATTACGTAATTGCCCGTCATTTGCCACAAGGTACGCCCTTGCCAACGGTTGGATTCTATTTCTATGTTTTTGAAGTTTTCGGCGTGTAATTTCTTGTTTTTCTTGCAATTTTCAAATGAATGCAGAATTAATTCCTTTTTGCTGTCGGGCTTCTCAGGAGCTTTATCTTTGGCACATTTTAGGGCTGTTTGCGGAATGTCGGTAAGTTCAGGAATGTTTATACCGGCATTTAATGCATTGGCAATGTCCAGAATGGGCTTTTCTCCCATACCGTATATAAGTAAATCTGCTTTACATTCGGCAAGAATAGATGGTTTCAGTGTGTCCTGCCAATAATCATAGTGCGCCAATCTGCGCATAGAAGCCTCAATACCGCCTACGATAACCGGAACATCGGGATATAATTGTTTCAGTGCATTTGAATATACGATAGTTGGGTAGTCGGGGCGCATACCGGCTTTAGCGTTTGGTGTATATGCGTCATCACTGCGTTTTCTTCGATTAGCTGTATAATGGTTTACCATTGAGTCCATAGCGCCTGCTGATACTCCGAAAAACAATCTTGGTTTACCGAGCTTGGTAAAATCCCGCAAATCATCTCTCCAATTGGGCTGTGGTACAATGGCGACACGGTAGCCGCTTGCCTCAAGTACACGACCAATAACAGCAGTACCCATTGATGGATGATCAATATAAGCGTCACCGGAAAACAGAATAATATCGATATAGTCCCATCCAAGAGCCTCAATTTCCTTTTTTGTGGTTGGTAACCATTGTTTGTTAGTGTATGTGGTAGTTATGCTCATTCTCTCATGTCTTTAATAGATTCTTCAAGCGCAATAAGTTCGTCTCTGTATTGTGCGGCTTCAATAAAATCCATTCGCTTTGCAGCTTCTATCATCTGCGTGCGCAATCTGTCAACTGCCTTTTTCTTGTCGCTTATACTCATATAACGGACAACCGGATCTGCTGCGATACCTGTAGCCGGGTTAAATTCTTTATCCAAATAACTTTGTATAACCGGGTTAATGTTACTCTTTTCTACAAATCTTCCTTTCCTTGTGATTTTAGGAGATTCGTCTTGTGTATCTCTGCCGACGATAAGATTGCGAGCTTTGATGATAGCTTGTGGGGTAATGCCGTTCTCTTCATTGTACTTTAATTGCATTGTACGACGCCTGTCAGTTTCGTCTATGGTCTTTTGCATGGATTCGGTAATCTTGTCGGCATACATTATTACCATGCCGTTAAGATTTCGTGCAGCACGTCCTGCGGTTTGGGTCAGTGAACGATGTGAGCGTAAAAATCCCTCTTTGTCGGCATCTATGATAGCTACAAGTGAAACTTCCGGCAAGTCAAGTCCTTCACGCAGAAGATTTACTCCGATTAGTACATCAACCTCACCTCCTCTCAATTGGTCGAGAATCTTTATGCGTTCCATTGTTTCGACATCAGAATGAATGTAGGCGCATTTTATATCTATTTTAGTCAGATAGGATGCGAGTTCTTCAGCCATACGTTTAGTGAGAGTGGTTACGAGTGTTCGCTCATCTTGTTCTACACGACGTTGAATTTCTTCAATAAGGTCATCTATTTGTCCTCTTGATGGTCGCACTACAATTTGCGGGTCAAGCAATCCGGTAGGACGTATAATCTGTTCGGTAATGACACCTTCGCATTTATTCAATTCATATTCTGCCGGAGTTGCACTTACAAAAATCAGTTGTTTTGTTAAAGATTCAAATTCTTCAAATTTAAGAGGGCGGTTGTCGACAGCAGCTTGTAATCTAAAACCGTAATTTACAAGGTTTGTCTTCCTTGAAAGGTCACCTCCATACATGGCTCTGATTTGTGGTACTGTGACATGGCTTTCATCTATTATTGTCAAGTAATCATCGGGAAAGTAGTCCAGCAGGCAGAAAGGGCGCATGCCTGGTTCTCTTCCGTCAAAATATCTGGAATAATTCTCTATGCCTGAGCAATAGCCTACCTCGCGAATCATTTCAAGGTCGTAGCTCACCCGTTCGTAGAGACGATTTGCCTCAACCAAACGAGCTTCTTTATAGAACATGTCACGTTGTGTTCCTAAATCGACGGCTATTTTATCAAGAGCGACAGCCATGCGTTCTTTGGTGGTGACAAAAATATTTGCAGGAAATATTTTGAAAGCATCTACATTTTCCGTGGGTAATTGGGTTTCTTTATCCATGATTTGGATGGATTCGATTTCATCACCCCAAAAGATAACGCGTATATTGATTTCTTCATAAGCAAGAGCAATATCTACGGTATCACCTTTAACGCGGAATGTACCTCTTTCCAATTCGTATTCATTCCTTGAGTATAATGCATCGACGAGTGTTCGTAAAAAGCGGTCTCTGCCTATATTCTGCCCGCATTTGATTTCGATAATGTTTTCGTTGAAATCATCGGGGTTACCCATTCCATAAATACATGATACCGATGAAACTACAATAATGTCTCTTCTACCTGAAAGCAGGGCAGCCACAGTTGCCAATCTGAGCCTGTCTATTTCATCGTTAATAGCGAGATCTTTTTCTATATATTTATCGCTTGAAGGAATATATGCTTCCGGTTGGTAATAATCATAATAAGACACGAAATAATGTACCGAGTTTTCAGGAAAGAATGCTTTGAATTCGGCGTATAATTGTGCTGCAAGCGTCTTGTTGTGTGATAAAATCAGGGTAGGGCGTTTTGTGTTCGCAATGACATTTGCCATTGTGAATGTTTTTCCCGAACCGGTAACACCAAGCAGGGTTTGGTATTGAGTGCCGCTATTTACACCGCTTGTCAATTCTGCTATTGCTTGTGGCTGGTCTCCTGTGGGACTATACTCTGAATGTAACTTAAATTCCATGTAGTACTTATTTCACAATTTACAAAATTAAGAAAAAAACGCCACATATATAATGTTATATGCCCATATTGACTTCTTTTTATTTTTGTAAAGATGTTGTATTAAACATATATTTGTTGTAAATGACAATAATTTGCATAAAAAGTGTAAATTGGGCTAATTAATTTAGATTTTTTAGCGGTGAAAGAATTTTATTTTGTAACTTTGCAAGCCTAAATTGTAATGAAGTAGCAAAATATATTCATTAATTAATAAAAGTCGTAATAAAAATAATAGAAAATATTATAAAAAGCTATGAAGCTATTACAAGCTAAATTATCTCAATATCAGGAGCCACAAAAAGCAAAGGCGGCAGGTATATATCCTTATTTTCGTGAAATAGAAAGCGAGCAGGATACAGAAGTAATAATAAATGGTAAAAAAGTTCTAATGTTTGGCTCAAACAGCTACATGGGACTTACTAACCATCCAAAGGTAAAAGAAGCTGCCATAGAGGCGACAAAGAAGTATGGTACTGGTCTTGCCGGCTCACCTTTCCTAAACGGTACATTGGATATTCACAAAGAGTTGGAACGAAAATTAGCTGCTTTTGTAGGAAAAGAGGATGCTATGTTGTTTTCGACCGGATTCGGTGTGAATCTTGGTGTTGTATCTACATTGACCGGACGAAATGATACTATAATTCTCGATGAGCAGGATCATGCATCGATTATTGAAGGCAGACGCTTGTCATTCTCAAAATCACTAAGATATAAGCATAATGATATGGAGTCACTTGAAGAGCAACTAAAAAAATGCTCTCCTGATGATGTTAAGCTTATTGTTACCGATGGTGTCTTTTCAATGGAAGGCGATGTGGCTAATTTGCCGGAAATAGTGAGATTGGCAAAACAATATAACGCAAGCGTAATGGTTGATGAGGCGCATGGTATAGGCGTATTCGGAAAACAGGGGCGCGGAACATGTGACCATTTCGGTGTAACCGATGATGTAGATTTGATAATGGGTACATTTAGTAAGTCTTTTGCATCGCTTGGAGGATTTATTGCTTGTGATAAGACTATAACAAACTTTTTACGCCACCACTCGCGTAGCTATATCTTTACAGCAAGTATCACTCCGGCATCGACAGCAGCTGTAGGTGCGGCTTTGGATATCATGATGAATGAGCCTGAAAGAATGGAGCATTTGTGGGATATAACTAATTACGCATTGGAGGGATTCCGTAATATGGGTTGTGAAATAGGGCATACTTCAACACCTATTATACCTCTTTATATTAGAGATAACAATCTTACGTTTACCATTACACGTGACTTGAGTGAAGAGGGCGTGTTTGTCAACCCGGTTGTTTCTCCTGCTGTAGCACCACAGGACACTTTAATTCGTTTCAGCTTGATGGCTACGCATACAAAGGAACAGGTTACAATAGGGCTTGAAAAAATCCGTAAAGTATTCAAAAAATATAATCTGATACCTTAATAAGGACGAATCAGACTGAATTAGAATAATGAAGTCTCTGCAAGTATAAATTGCAGGGACTTTTTTGTGATAGTGCCGTGCGAAATATACGATAATTTTGTGTACATGCAAAATATGAACAGGATAAAAAACTTATGAATGTAGAAATATTTAGAACAAATAATTTGCGTGAAAAAAACTTTTGATTTTAGAGTAAAAAAAATATGCTGATATGTGTATAGTATGTATTTAATTGCTAAATTCGCATGTCAATTGATTAAAGATTAAAGATAAAATAGAAAAGATATGATTTACAAATTTTGTATTGTTTCTGATGAAGTAGATAACTTCAAATTAGAGATTGCAATCGATTCAGATGATACTTTCTTGCGCTTACGCAATGCAATCCTTGATTCTATTGGATATACAAAAGACCAGCTTGATTCATTCTTTATTTGTGATGATGACTGGACTAAACGCCAAGAAATTACATTGGAAGAAATGGATACTGATTCCGATGAAGATACTTGGTTGATGGAAGATACTCATTTGAATGACTTTATAGAAGATGAAGGTCAAAAAATGATATATGTTTTTGACTATATGACCGACCGTTGTTTCTTTATGGAAATGAAAGAAATGCAACCCGGAAAGTCTCTTTTGGATCCGTTATGCCAAAGAAAAGTGGGTAATGCTCCTAAACAAGTGATAGATATAGAAGAAATGAATGAAAACTTGGCAAAGAAAGCGGGTGCATCATCTATAGAAGATTTAGATGCCGATTTCTATGGAGACGAGTCTTTCAATGAAGATGAATTTGACCTTGAAGGCTTTGATGATATGAACTTTAAGGAATAGTAAAAACAGATAAATTATCGTTGATATAAACTTTTTTGAGGTTGTGCTTTTCATTATGCTCAACCTCTTTTTTATTTATCATTGCCAATCAGGTATTTGAATCTTTGCCATAGGGATGGTCGCTCGACACTTATGTGTACGTGGATGTCATCTGTAGTTTTGCTGAGAAACAGGATGCTGTGACGTAATACAATTGCAATGTGTGATGTGAAGTTTTCTATACCTGTTATGTTTCTTATGGGAATTTCATGAAACGGGCTATCCTTATCGACAGCATTGATAATAATATTTTCGTCTGATATTTCTATGGAATGTTGCTTTAGATTTTCATCGTTGAACATTTCCAAATTGAGAATATTATGAGCTTGTGCCGGATTGGGGAACTTCTTATAAAGTCCCTTGATTATTTCTGGTGTAATCATGTCAAAATATGATATTATTATTTCGTTAACATATCGCCGGTTGATTGCAGACGCATGGCATCTTCAATCATCAATTTTATAATAATAACGAATGTTGAAAGAAAAAGTTCGGTAAAGATTGAAAAAAATAACGGATGAAATGTATCCATCCGTTATTTTTTAGTTATAAGTAATGTTATTCTTATCCGAGGAATCCTAACAATACACCTGCAGCTACTGCAGAACCAATAACTCCGGCAACGTTAGGACCCATAGCATGCATCAATAGATAGTTTGACGGGTCGTATTTCAAGCCGAGGTCGTTTGAGATACGTGCAGCCATAGGTACAGCCGATACACCGGCGTTTCCGATAAGCGGGTTGATTTTCTTATCCTTAGAAAGGAACAAGTTGAAGAACTTAACAAACAAGACACCTGATGCCGATGCTATGA
>X67_European_Roe__coassemble_433_pt1 | contig 9891 bp, 9 predicted proteins | sample X67_European_Roe__metabat2_low_PE_011 | metagenome-assembled genome bin X67_European_Roe
ATCGTATCAACAAAATACCGGTAAAATAATCACCAACGTACTTTCACCATTGCTCCCCCTTGAGGCATATCGCACTTAAACGGCGGGTGCAATTTAGATATAGAAATTTCCCCGGCTACAGTCGCGGGAAATTCTTTTTTTATGGATTTAACTATACGTCCTGCCACATGTTCGAGCAATTTTGACGGTATCGCCATTTCTCTATCTACTACAGCATATAATTCGGCATAATTCAACGTGTCATCAAGATTATCACTTTCAAGTGCCTTCTCAAACGGATATTCCACCTCAACCGACACCTCATAATGATTGCCCACACGACGTTCTTGCTCCATCACTCCATGATAAGCATAGAATCGCATTCGTTCAAGTTTAATACTTGTTTTCATCGGTTTCATCCTCTTGTTCTACCCACACGTATGCACCTATATCTATCGAATCCCCTCCGAATCGATTCACTCCATATCTATCTATCGATGCACTCATAGGACATAAACTCGCATCGCCTGCACCGATAGCCATACTTTCATTTTTCAATCGATAATCAAATATATAATCTTCGCGAATGGTATAGAACATAGGATCGCCTTCCCACACACAATTAATGAAATTATCGTCATCCTCTCCGGAGGATTTCAATAAACAATTACGCAAAAAAACATTTGAACCGGTCAAATCGCCAATGTTTATATCAGAAGACAGCCCATATATTATACAATTGTCAAAGTTAGCTTTCATCAATGGTACCCCTTGCAGCTCATCTTCAGGCAACACATAATCAAGACCCAAAATTGCCCCACCAATAGCACTGAAAAGATAATAATTGGCAAGAGTGCAATTGACAAAACTATGTTTTCCTCCTACCAACGCCACCACATTTCCTCCGGCATCACTGAATTCAATACCTTCGGCATCTATCCATGAATGGAACGAGGTAAGCACCGCATGGGTGGCATTGTGCAATACACTATTAAACAAGTGCAGTTTTCTGCGATCGTAAATTCCACAAGAGTCGGCATAAACGCCATAAGTAGAACCGCGCATAAGCACATACTGCATTTCATTGTCGAAACTCTCAGGAGCAAAGACTACGCCACCCCATTGTCCCGACATTATGTCAAAATCTATATCTCCCACCACATTATCGGTGCGGTCGCCACGCAACGTGATCGGTGTATTCTGAGTACCCGTTGCGTCAAGAGTTCCTCTGACTTCAACAAAAGCCTTATCATGAAAGCAGATAGTAGCCCCGGGTTCAATAGTAAGTTTCGCTCCCTGTTCAACCACAAGCGAATCAAAAATAACGTATGGCTTTTCAGCAGTAAGATAAGTATCGGTAGTAAGCACCTCGCCATATTTGCGCACAACATCCTGTCCCCAAGCTGTAACAACCACCTTCTGTTCAACTCCATTGGTGAAGAACATAATATTATCCTTAACTTCAATGGGATTACTCTTGTCGTTTGGGTCGATATAAGCCTCAACAAAAACGAAAATACTGTCGTTTCCTCTTATTTCCACATTATGAAATTCCTCCCCGGTCATACCATCTACATTCAAATAGAATTTACCTCCGTTCACTCCTTCCAACTTTATAGAAGAAATATTTATCATCTTCTTATGACGGTTATACACGGTAAACTTCTTGGTAGGCGTACCAAGTTCGGTAAACACAGTATCAAAAGCGAGAGTATCGCATGAGAACGCAAGCACATCACTGCTGCTTGTTGTGAAATCGTCCTCGATGCAAGCCGTAGTCATCACAGCCACCACAGCAACAATCGCATATAATATTTTCTGTAAATCCTTCATCTTTATAAAGCACAATAATACGATATAAATAACGAAAATCCCCCCGAAATATTATATCCCCTAATTATATACAAAACAGGTGTATCTTTTTATTTTGAAGTGACCCCAAAAGTTTTTTTGTCTAAACTTTTGGAGTCAGATCATTTCCAGACACACCTGTTTTTATCTACAACTTTTATTTCTTGTCTAAGTCTTTGAGGAGTTCTTCCACTGCTACGCGAAGTTGGGTATCTTCGCCCTTAACTATGGTTTCCGGTGAATTAGCCACTTTAATGTCCGGTTCAAGTTGTTTGTTTTCAAGATAGCTTCCGTCATCAACTCGATAGCCAACAACAGGAATACCAAACACAAGCGACGGATCTTGCAATGTTTCCCACGATACACTTGTCATTGTACCCGGTACAGGCATACCCACAAGTTTTCCCAAATTACCGAATTTATATACATACGGTGTTCCATGAGCATTGCTGTAATTGGCTTCACATTGCACCATAATGCTCGGTTTGTTCCAACGACGGCTCGGCATATCACACGCTTCACGTCCTCTAACCACCTGCGTAAAATACTTCTTTCCGCTGAATAGTATTTCCACATCCTCATGCAGACGTCCGCCTCCGTTAAAGCGCGTATCAATCACTATTCCCTCTTTCTTGTTAAACTTACCCAATATATCGGAATATATATTTCGGAACGAACCGTCGTTCATCGATTGAATGTGTACATATCCAAGACGACCATTTGACCAACGTTCAACATCTGCCTCGCGTTGCTTTACCCATCTCCTATACAGCAGTCCGTTCATCGTTCCCTTGGTGATAGGCAACACCACTTCTTCCCAACGAGAGCCATCAGCAGGATTAAATATCGACACTAATGTTTTCTTTTTAACAATGCCATTCAAAAGTAATGCAAAATCAGTGTTTTCTGTTATTTCTTCACCGTTTATCTTTTCTATCACACAACCTACTGTGAGTTTGGTGTTTTTATGGTCAAACGGACCTTTTTCTATCACCTCAGCCACCTTCAGACCTTTACCCTTGTGATTCCAATCGTAAAGCAAGCCTAAATCGGCAGTAGATTCACCGCCACCCGGAGCATAATAGCGTCCACCTGTGTGCGACACATTCAATTCTCCAAGTATTTCGCTAAGCATTTCTGCAAAATCATAATTATTATCAATATGAGGCAGGAATTTAGAATATGCCTTATACATCATATCCCATTTTACGCCGTGCATATTCTCCTGATAGAAACGTTTCTTTTCTTGCTTCCATACATGGTCAAACATATATGCACGCTCATCGGCAAGATTCATTTTCACCTCAGCACTATATGTGATAGGTGTCATTTTTCCTCCTGCTCCCATTTTGCTCATTCCTCTTCCAAGCAAGAACAACGTTTTACCTGTCTTATCAGCACCGAAAGATGTAGCCTTTGTAGAACCCACACGCGATTCTTCGCGCTTACGCAAATCTATCTTCATCACTTCTATACCCTTATCTCCTGAACGAGTATAATATAGATTTTCGCCTTCTCCATCCACGATTGCATCATAAATATCAGAAGAATTGCGAGTCAAGCGCACAATGCGGTCGCTGATACCGTCAAGTTCAACGACAATATCTTTCTTTTCATCTTTTTTCTTGCCATCTTTCTTTTTATCGTCCTTTTTGTCGCCTTTCTTATCTTCTTTTTTATCCTTCTTTTCTTTTTCTTCCTTATCTTTCTTTTGCTGTTTTTCAAGTTCCTTTTGAAGTTCATAATCTTCCTTGCTCAACATATACTTATCGTAAGCATCTTGATTCATGAACACCATCATCACGTCCATCAACGAGCCCCATGATGCATGGCTACGCATACCATAACGGTCGGTCGCAAACACCAAAGCATTTCCGTCTTGTGTCCAACGAGGGCTGACACTGAAATATCCACTGCCTGTAATATTTGTCACTTCTCCCCCTTGAGCACTTACTATTGCCACATCGCTATATGGATCATGACCATTGCCTATTATTTCAAGTGCAAACCATTTTCCATCAGGCGACCAAGTGTAATGGAAACCTCCATCGGTACGATACCAATAAGTACCGTCGGTTACTTGACGCGTTTTCTTAGTTTCAAAGTTATACACCATCAACTTGTTACGGTCTTCAATAAACGCCAACTCTTTTCCGTCAGGAGAATAAGTAGGATAAGTGCGTTCCACCTTATCATTTGGAAGCAATATTTCTTCCTTGATTACTGTTGCATTAGGGAAATTCAAATCTTCTTTACGCACAATTTCTGCCGTATATAATTGCCAATTGCCTTCTCTTTCACTCGCATAAGCAATTTTACGATTTTCCGGATGCCAAGTGACACCTCTTTCTCCGGCAGCAGTATTAGTAATACGTTTTGTAGTGTTATACTCTACCGATGTAACAAACACCTCTCCACGAATTATGAAAGCCACTTGTTTTCCATCTGGAGAAACCACCGAGCCATACGCTCCCGATGTTTTTTTCATTATGACAGGATTATTTTCATCATCGCGTACTATATCGATTTTAACCTTTACAGGCGATTTTCCCGGTAATTGTGTATAAATTTCTCCATCATAAGCATAGCACAACATATCCTTATTGCTTGCCGACAAGAAACGCACCGGATGAGTCTTAAACGAAGTTACCGACTTCACCTGTTTCGGATTATCCAATGAGAAACTATATACATTGAACGAACCTCCATTACGTTCGCTCAAAAAGTACACCGTATTGCCATCGCCGGCAAGTACAGGATTACGGTCTTCACCGGCACGATCGGTAAGATTTTCATGTTTCCCGGTATTTACATCATAACGCCACACATCGCGAGTAATAGATGAAGTGTGATGTTTACGCCATTCGTCTTCAAATCCTTTTTTATCTTGATACAAGAAGAATTTTCCCGATTTATCATAATTCACCATTTCAGCAGGAGTTCCAAGTACTTGTGTAGTAGCACCACCACTCACGCTCACTGCATAAAGTTCATTCATTGCCGATGTTGGAAACATGGCACTTTCTGCCGGGTCTTGTATTGCTGCATTAAACAGCACCGATTTTCCATCGGGAGTAAAAGTAGTAGGAATTTCACCGGCAGAGTTAGTCGTAAGACGTTTTGCCTTACCACCGGTCGAAGACATCACATAAACATCCATGTTACCATTGCGATCACTTGCAAATGCAATTTTACTGCCATCGGGGCTCCACACCGGAGAGCAATCATAAGCATCTTGCGTTGTCAACTGCACTGCCGAGCCACCCGTAGCAGCCACTTTATAAATATCACCTTTGTAACAGAAAGCGATTTCCTCACCATTAGGGGAAATTTTCACATCACGCAACCACAACGGTGTAGCAGCTCCTGCCACGGCAAAAGCCGACACCGCCATCATCGTCAGAACTGTCTTTTTCATCTTATTGTATTTAAATTCATAATTCTCTTTTTTCTGATAACTCTACCATAAGAAACCGTATTAAATTTTATCACAATTTCTAAGTAATGTTACAAATTTAGCACTAAATTTGTTATTTTCCACACTTTGCACTACCTTTGAATTATACTTAACTCAAAAACATATCAATCTATGAAAATAAAATCACTGATTATAAGCACTATTCTCATGGTCACATCATGTAATTTAACTGCAAAGGACATTCAATTGCCCGAGCCTGCAAGAAAGGGAGGCATGCCGCTTATGGAAGCTATCAACAACAGACATTCGACTCGCGAATTTTCCGAAGCCACAGTCACCGAGCAGCAATTAAGCGATATGCTTTGGGCTGCATGCGGATACAATCGTCCTGACAAACGCACTGTGGCAACAGCATTAAACCGTCAGGAAATGAGTGCATACATAGTAACACCCGAGGCTATATACAAATATGAGCCTAAAGAAAACAAACTGATATTCATAAACGACGGAGACCACCGCAATGTGTTTGCAATGCAGGATTTCGCAAAAAAGGCACCGCTTAACGTTGCGCTTGTAGCCGACATGGCAAAGCAGGATAAAGAAGTCTTCGCAGGAATGACCGTAGGTGCCATGAGCAACAACATCTACCTATGGTGTGCATCCGAAGGTCTGAATACCGTTGTCAGGGCAAGTTTCGATCAAGAAGGAATGAAAAAAGCATTGAAATTAAACGAAAACGAGCAAGTTTTGCTGGTTCAAACCGTAGGAAAGTAATCTCATGCTGAAGATTCTTGTTTTTCTCTTGATCAGCCTTTGTTGCACATGCCTTATAGGATGCGGTGCACCCGATGACTCCGAAAACGGACCTGTCAAGAAATTCAATTTATCGGCACGGCAGCACGGCAATGAATATATGCAAGATTTTGATTCCGATACAGCCACCGTAGTACATCGCATAAAGACAAGGGGGATAAAAGGCTCTTTGGGTAGAACCTTCAACGACAAAAACGATTTGCAGCTTACTGCCGCAAGTGCAATAGGCATCAATCCGGTGCATTCGTTGAACGATGCTTACAACATCAAGTTACCCATCCGGAAGATTGCCACATGTGAAGATTTTTTCCTCGATTCACTCACTCATTCCATGCCATATTTAGTGCCAAAAGCAGCGAATCTGTTGCATGACATAGGCAAGGCTTTCTCCGACACGATATTATCACGTGGAGGACGTAAATGCCAAATAATAGTAACCAGTGTCTTGAGAACCGACAACACAATCAACCGACTGAAACGCCGCAATGTGAACGCAACCACATCTTCATGCCACATGTTCGGCACTACATTCGACATAAGTTGGTTGAGATTCCACCATTGCGATTCCACTTATATAATGCACACCGGCGATCTGAAGAATATTCTTGCCGAAGTATTATATGAAATGCGCAAGCAAGGCAGATGCTATGTGAAATATGAACGCAAGCAAAGCTGTTTTCACATCACCACACGATAACGGCTGTGCCATTCAACGATTAACACCTATATCAATGATGAATAGCGAATATACTGAATATATAAAGGCTTATACCAAGTCGCAAGGGCTTGAGAATTTAAACATAAAAGCCGCACTTATCGATATGGATGGCGTACTTTACGACTCCATGAAGTACCACACCATAGCTTGGCAACGGCTCGCCACAGAACTCGGTATCGAATCGACACGAGAAGAATTCTACTTATATGAGGGAATGACCGGAGCAGCAATAATCGACTTGCTTTTCAATCGGGCATTCGGAAAAACGGTAGAACCGGAAGAGGCCAAACGATTGTATTCGATCAAAGCCGAATATTTTCTTGAAGTGGGGAAAGTAGAGACTATGCCACATGCCGATGAAATGCTGAATATTTTGCGGAGCAACGAAATCACAAGAGTACTGGTTACCGGTTCGGCACAAGCGTCAATATTAGACCGATTAGAACATGATTATCCGGGAATATTCGATAACGACAAGCGGGTTACGGCACTTGACGTTAAAAACGGCAAGCCACACCCCGAGCCATATTTGCGAGGTATAGAAAAAGCCGGTTGCAAAGCCGAAGAATGTATCGTAATAGAGAACGCACCGCTCGGCATACAGGCCGGAAAAGCGGCAGGATGTTTCGTTATAGGCATCACCACCGGTCCTATCCCGAGGGAAAAGATGATTAGTGCAGGAGCCGACATCGTATTTGACACTATGAACGACTTCGCATGCGCTTTACCGAAACTAATCAAAGTCCTTAAAGGCTACTGCTGACAACCATTAACAAGCAAACGTCTATGTCACAAAAGATAATTTTTACCAACGATGTAAATCAAGCTATCGAGAAAACTCTCGATGGAGTCGACTACAACAAGCTTTTTGTACTCACCGACATAAACACCGCTCATTTCGTAATGCCAAAGTTTAAAGATACATTGAGCAAAAACGGTGTGATCGACATCACAATCAAGTCAGGTGACGTAAACAAAAATCTTGAGAGCTTATCCCACGTGTGGAAACAATTAGGGGAAAACGGAGCTACACGCCGCTCTGTACTGATAAATCTCGGAGGTGGCATGGTTACCGATCTCGGAGGTTTCGCTGCGTCCACTTTCAAGCGAGGAATACGATTCATCAACATACCCACTACTCTGCTCAGCGCAGTAGATGCTGCTGTCGGCGGAAAAACCGGCATTAACTTCAACGGTTTGAAAAACGAAGTGGGCGTATTTAACGAGGCTGATACCGTAATAATATCCACACTTCCACTGGACACATTACCTATAGAAGAGGTAAAATCAGGATATGCCGAAATGCTTAAACACGGTTTATTGAGCAGTCCGGCGGTATTCAACAAGCTATTGGAATATGACTTCCAAGACTATAACCCCGAGCAACTTCTTGATTTATTGGAAGAGTCGGTGAACGTAAAGCGGGAAATTGTACGGCAAGACCCTCACGAAAACGGACTAAGGCGCGCCCTGAATCTCGGGCATACAGCCGGACATGCTTTTGAGAGCCTTGCCATGAAACGCATGTCTCCCATTCCTCACGGATACGCCGTGGCATGGGGTATGATTGTCGAGCTTGTGTTGTCACACATGATCTTGAAGTTTGACAGTTCAGTCCTGCACCGCTATGCCGATTACGTCTACCGCAACTACGGCGCATTTAATATAACATGCGAGGATTATCCCGAACTGCTGTCTCTCATGCGACACGACAAGAAGAGCAACAGCGGAGAAATCAATTTCTCATTGCTCGGCTCTATCGGGGATGTAAAGATAAATTGCATTACCGATGAAGACGATGTAAAGGCGGCATTGGACATTTATCGTGACCTCGTTCACATTTAATATCAATTAATCCTAATTTATAAAATGCTTAAATACCACACAATTGATATATCATGCCGAGCCATACCTAACGAGGTGTGTTTGGTGTTCAATATTACCGGATGTACCATAAAATGCCCCGGATGCAATGAGCGTACACTATGGAAAGACAAAGGTACTCCGTTAACTTTCAACGAGGTGCGCTCCATTTTGAAGAATTACAACAGTGCCGTGACTTGTGTCTGTTTCATGGGTGGCGAACATGAGCCGCAAGAAATCAATAACCTTGCACGCTTCGTCAAGCACAATTATCCGTGCCTGCGCACAGCTTGGTACTCGGGACTTAACAGAATACCGAGGAGTATCGAGTTCTGCAACTTCAATTATCTCAAAACAGGCGCATACGAGGCATCTAAAGGCGTACTCGGCGAGCAAGGTACCAATCAACGAGTTTTTATGGTATCGGAAGACTGCTCACTGACCGACATTACCGATAAATATCTGCACACTGCACCTATCGATGAGAAACGCCCCGACATGGAACCCGTTCATGAAGAAAACGTAACGCCTGAAGAAGACACTGAAGAAAACAGCACAACCGATGCAACCGACGAAGAAACCGCTCAAGAATATCAGGCAGAGGAATGCGAAACTACTACTGAGGAAGACAACACTGTTACGGTAGCAGAACCGGAGACGGTAGCAGACAAAGAAGCCGATAAGGAAAACGAGCAATCGCCGGAAGAAGGCATATTAATGGAAATTTAGAAGTTACTCTTTCCGACTTTCTCATACAGAAAAGGCTATCCTACATTTTTGTTGTAAGACAGCCTTTCTTCTTTTTTATCTGAGTTCTTGCCCCGAGCTTAACCCTGAATGATAGCTTCACTTGGACAAACACCGGCACATGTGCCGCAATCGATACAAGTATCTGCGTCGATTACATAGATATCGCCTTCAGAAATAGCCTCAACAGGACAGTTTGGTAGACAAGTTCCACATGCTACACAATTTTCAGTAATTACGTATGCCATAGTAGTAATATTTATTAAAGATTAAACATAGTAGGTGCAAATTTAGTGTTTTTCTCAAATATAAACGCCTTTCCGGGCAATATTTTTAATAAAATCTTGAAATTTTCCTTTTTTCAAGACCTTATAGGAACTAACAAGAAGTTTCAGTAAATTTGCAGAAAATTTTATTCCGATGAACCCTTTATTCAGTATCATTACAGTTACTTTTAATGCAGAAAGTGTGATACAGCCCACCCTTAACAGCATTAAGGAAC
>X67_European_Roe__coassemble_440_pt1 | contig 9792 bp, 2 predicted proteins | sample X67_European_Roe__metabat2_low_PE_011 | metagenome-assembled genome bin X67_European_Roe
AGCCTTGAAAATGATGTAAGAAGTAGTATCGCCACTGACTGAAGAGGCGGAGTCTTTTGGCACACTTAACAGAATTAGGGCGATATTTTAATGAAAAAATATATCAACAAAAAATATTTCTACTTATTTTTGATTGTATGCGGAATGCTTTCGCTTTCGGCATATAATTTTTTTGCTCTTGCCCAATACACCACATCAAAACTGATGCCGCCACCTCCGATTCCAAGCCAAGAGGCTAAAAGAACTGCTGAGAACGACTCTTCTTCAACACGATTCAAGGTAAAAAGTACCATACCGGGGTCTTATAGCGATTTGTATCCGCAAGAGACACCTGCCGATCTTAAAGACCCATCAAATATCACATCACAAGCCGAATATGATCCGGAAACCGGATGCTACGTGGTGCGCACTAAAATAGGCGATCATGAAATCACGACACCGTTCATCCTTTCAGGCGATGAATACAACAATATCGTTCTGCGCCGGTCTATGCAGGAATATTACCGACAGAAAAACGACCAATACAACGAACAAGAGAAAAATCCATTTAATTTCCTTGACATGAATTTTTCATTGGGTCCGTTGGAAAAGGTTTTCGGTCCCGGCGGTGTCCAGCTAAAGACAACGGGGTCCATACAGGTCAACATGGGCATGAAATCCAACAAAACCGACAACCCTGCTCTTTCTATGGGTGCACGGCGCAAGACATACTTCGATTTTGAGCAAAAGATACAGGCCAACATAAACGCTACCGTGGGCGATAAATTGAAGTTCAATATGACCTACAACACCGATGCTACCTTTGATTTCGATTCCAAAAGCCTAAAATTGCAATATGAAGGCAAAGAAGATGAAATAATCAAAAGCATCGAAGCCGGAAATGTGAGCATGACAACAGGTTCATCGCTTATCAGGGGCAGCAATTCACTGTTCGGTATCAAAACGAAACTGCAATTCGGTAAATTGACTGCCACAGCACTTGTTTCTCAACAAAATTCAGAAACAAAGACAGTAAGTACAAGAGGAGGTTCGCAAACGACATCTTTCTCCGTCAATGCCGATGATTATGACGCTAACCGCCACTTCTTCCTCGGACATTTCTTCAGAGATCATTACGATGAGTTCTGCTCAAAACTTCCGTTGGTGTCATCGGGTATCAGCATCACTCGAATCGAAGTGTGGATTACCAATAAGCGAGGTAATTACGAGCAATCTCGTAACATTGTGGGATTCATGGACTTGGGAGAAAGCCGTAATCTAAGCAGTTCTCATTGGATTCCCGATTACTCGTCAGAGAATCCGTCAAATACCTCAAACAATCTGCTCAGCGAAATCACGGCACAATATCCCGATGCACGATACATAAGTCAAGCCACGGCTGCCCTATCGCCATTATCGGCTTATGGTATCGACGGCGGTCAGGACTATGAAAAAGTTGAAAGTGCGCGTTTACTTTCATCCTCGGAATATACACTGAATTCTTCATTAGGATACATTTCATTAAAATCGGCTCTAAACGCCGATGAGGTATTGGCTGTGGCATATCAGTACACCTACCGCGGTCAAACCTACCAAGTGGGAGAATTTTCAGGAGATATAGCTTCTACAGAGCAATCGTTGTACGTAAAAATGCTTAAAGGTACTACAATTTCACCCAAGTTGCCCATGTGGGACCTTATGATGAAAAACGTTTATTCATTAGGGGCTTACCAAGTACAGAAAAGCAATTTCAAGCTGAATATTAAATACTTGAGTGATACCACAGGAACTGAAATAGCCTATATTCCGGCAGGTGCTATCAGTGGTACACCTTTGCTGCAAGTTATGAATTTGGACAACATCGATTCCAACAACAATTCAGGTGCTGACGGACGTTTCGACTTCATCGACGGTTATACGATTTATCCTTCCACAGGCAAAATCGTGTTTCCGGTTGTAGAGCCGTTCGGTTCTCATTTGAGGAAAATGATTGGGGATGACCGTATTGCCGACAAATATGTGTACGAACAATTATACGACTCTACTCTTACAGTGGCACAACAATATCAGGACAAGAATAAATTTGTATTTAAGGGGGAATACCAGGCGTCATCAGGCTCACAAATACGCCTTAACGCAATGAATGTACCACGCGGTTCTGTAGTAGTGACTGCCGGAGGTGTAACTTTGACCGAAAACAGCGACTATACCGTCGACTATAGTATGGGTATCGTCACTATCACCAACCAAAGCATTATCGATGCCGGGACAAGCATAAACGTTTCTCTTGAGAACCAGTCCACATTCAGCATGCAACGCAAGACGCTGCTCGGCCTTGACCTTAACTACCAATTCAACAAAAATTTCAATATAGGTGGAACTATTATGCACTATGGGGAAAAATCGCTCACCGAGAAAGTGGCCATAGGCGATGAAACCGTAAATAACACCATCTGGGGTCTTAATTTCTCTTATAAAACAGAGTTCATGTGGCTCACCAATTTAATCAACAAGATTCCTACGGTAAATGCTACCGCACCCTCCACTTTGAGTATGAGCGGAGAATTTGCACAAATCCTACCTCACAGTGCTGAAGCGGGTTCGGCACAAGGTAGCTCTCACATAGATGATTTCGAATCCACTCAGTCGGGAATAGATTTACGCTCACCTTACGCATGGTTTCTTGCATCCACTCCTTACGACAATTCAGCTAATGCCCTATTCCCCGAAGCAGCATTATCCAACAACACAGACTATGGAAAGAACCGCGCTTTGTTGTCATGGTATTACATCGACAGATTGTTCACACAACGCAATTCCTCTCTATGCCCCGGATACCTAAAGAATGATCTTGCACAGCAATCCAACCCTTATGTACGTGAAATCACATACTCCGAGATATTCCCAAATCGCGAACTTAATTACGGAGAATCATCTACAATACAGACCCTCAACCTATCTTTTTATCCTACCGAAAGAGGTCCGTACAACCTTGACGCCAATGCTGTGGACAGCGATGGAAAACTCTTAAATCCGGAAAAACGATGGGGAGGTATTATGCGCAAACTCGACAATACGAATTTTGATGCGTCCAATATCGAGTATATTCAATTTTGGATGATGGATCCGTTCCTTGATACGGAGAATTACAATACCGAAGGTGGTGACCTTTACTTCAACTTGGGTGAAGTGAGCGAAGACATCTTGAAAGACGGACTTAAATCCTACGAAAACGGAATGCCTATCAACGGAGGTACCGGATATACCACTGATACAAATTGGGGTCGAGTTTCAACCAACACTTCCCTTACATACGCTTTCGACAATACAGCCGGTTCGCGCAAAAATCAAGACTTAGGTCTTAACGGATTAAGTACCGAAGACGAAAAGACTTTTCCCACATACCAAAAATATGTGAATGACTTGCGCATGAAACTCTCGGGCGAGGCCATCGCAAGAATGGAAAATGACAAATTCTCTCCTTTCAACGATCCGGCAGGAGACAATTATCACTTCTACCGTGGCTACGACTACGATGAGCAACAACTGTCCATACTTGAACGATACAAGCATTATAACGGAACTGAAGGCAACTCTCTATCTCCTGAGGATTCTGACGAATCGCTTTACCAGTCGGCTCGCAGTGTACCCGATGTAGAGGATATCAATCAAGACAATACACTTAACGAATATGAACGTTATTTCCAATACAAGATCTCAATACGCCCTAACGACCTTGTTGTAGGACAAAACTATATCACCAATAAGCAAGTGTCCCGCGTAAAGACAAGAAACGGACAAGAACAGACAGTCACTTGGTATCAATTCAAGATTCCGGTAAAAGACTATGAGAAAGCTATAGGCTCGATAAGCGATTTCTCTACAATTCGTTTCATACGCATGTTCATGACGGGATTCAAGGCTGCCACACACTTACGTTTCGCCACACTTGAACTCATTCGCGGCGAATGGCGACCTTATGATTTCGCCTTAGATGTAACCGGTGATATCCCGGCACAAGGAAACATCGACATTGATGCCGTCAACATAGAGGAACATGCCGGACGAGAACCGGTAAACTATGTACTACCGCCGGGTGTTACTCGCATAATAGATTCAGGACAGTCTCAAGCCACACAGCTTAATGAACAGGCGATGTCGCTTAAAGTCACCAATCTTGAACCGGGCAACAGTCGTGCCGTTTACCGCAACACAAGCCTCGACTTGCGCATTTACAACCGTCTTCAAATGTTCGTTCACAACGAAGCTCTAATCGATGATTTCACCGGAGTGAACAACGGCGATATATCATTATTTGTGCGTTTCGGTTCTGATGTCAAGAACAACTATTATGAATATGAAATACCGCTTGAGGTAACTCCTGCGGGCAGATACACCGACCGCTATGCAGTGTGGCCGGCAGGTAACATGCTTGATTGCAACCTTGATATATTCCCGGCTATCAAGAAACAACGTAATGCAGAAAAACTCCAAGAAAACTCGGGCGTATCCTATAACAAACGTTATTCCACTCCCGATCCCGACAAGGAAACCAATACCGTAACTGTAATAGGAAATCCCTCGCTAAGCGATATACGAGTTATAATAATAGGTGTAAAAAACAACTCAAACAGCGTAAGAAACTGTAACGTATGGGTCAATGAATTGCGAGTTACCGACTTCAATAATGAAGGCGGATGGGCAGCTAAAGGTAACGTAAACTTAGGTATAAGCGACATTGCTGTCATCAATGTGGGAGGTCACAAGGAAACCACAGGTTTCGGTGCTGTAGACCAAAGTTTGAACGAGCGACGCCTCGACAACCTTGACCAATACAACGTGGCATTGCAAGTGGACTTAGGACGATTCCTTCCCGAAAAGGTCAAATTAAAAGCTCCGGTCTATTACTCTATATCCAAAGAAAAGATTACGCCGAAGTACAACCCGTTAGACCAGGATGTTCTACTTGATGATGCACTCGATGCATGTTCGACAAAAGCGCAACGGGACTCTATTGAAGCATACGCCGTGACAAGCAAAACGGTGGAAAGTTTCAGTATTTCCGGGTTGAAATTTGACATTACAGGTAAGAACCCCATGCCTTGGGATCCTGCAAACTTCACATTCAGCTATTCGTCAAATAAGCAACGCAACAGTGATCCGAATAATGTATTTGAAAACACCAGCGACTACCGCGGAAGTTTCCAGTACAACTATTCTCCTTATTTCAAACCGTTCAAGCCGTTCAGTAAAATCAAGGGGAAAAGCAAGGGAATGAAATTCCTACGCGATTGGGAATTCAATTGGCTGCCGGCATCCGTTGCCTTCAATACCAATATTTCGCGTTACTACTATGAGCAACAGGAACGCAACGAAAGCGGAATAGACGTGGAACTGCCCATATCTGTAAGTAAGAATTTCCTATGGGACAGGCAGTTTGCCTTGACTTGGAACTTCACTAAGTCTCTTTCCATGTCATTCAATTCCAATACCACTGCTCACATCGAAGAGCCTATGGGTGTAGTGAACAAAAAGCTGTTCCCCGACCGCTACAAGAACTGGAAAGACTCGGTGTGGAGAAGCATCAAGGACTTGGGTACACCCTACTCCTATCGCCAGACATTCACAGCAAGCTATAAAGCTCCTCTTAACAAGATAGGAGCTACCGATTTCATAACAGCATCTGTTACCTACAACTCTTCCTACAACTGGGACAGAGGTACTGTAATCGAAACCGTTTCCACAGGAAATACCGTAGCCAATCAAGGCGCATGGAACTTTGACGGACGTTTCAACTTGGAACAGTTCTATAAGAAATTCCCTTACTTGAAAAAAGTGAACGACCGCTTTTCTACAAGCAAGAGAAATTCCAATAAGAAAGTAAAGCCAAAGAAATTTACACGAACATTTAAGTTGAAAGAAGATACTTCGATTATAATAAACCATAATTTGAAGACTAAAAAAGTGAAAATTACCGCCACTACAGCTAAAGGGAAACCTGTCACTGTCAAGTCGCGCATCATAGACGGTAATAAGGTGGAAATTCTCAATCGCGGTAAGGACAACATTAAATTCGTCATTACCGAAGTGCTTAACGAGAAAAAATCGGTATGGGATGAAATAGGTCAGCATGCCACACGCTTTGCCATGATGGTGCGTAACGTCAACATACGCTACAAGAGTACAAGAGGATTGTCTCTGCCGCAGTTCGTTCCCGAAATAGGCGATGCATTCGGACAGAGCGGGCACTACGATGTTATGGCTCCGGGATTGGATTTTGCCTTTGGATTCACCGACGACAGCTATATCCAAAAGGCTAAAGACCGTGGTTGGTTGCTTTGTGACGAAACACAAACTTCACCCGCCATATATTCCAAGACATCTGAATTCAACCTTGAAATAGGACTTGAACCGGTAAGAGGGTTGAAGATTACGCTCACAAATAACCGTACCGATAACCGTACCAATCAGATTCAGTTTATGTATAACGACATGACGACAATATATGCCGGAAGCTACACCAAGACACACTGCGCAATAGCAACTTCACTGAAAGGCAGTTCAGCCGACGACGGTTACAACAGCGATGCATTCAACAAATTCATTGAATACATTCCTACCATAAGGAACCGCGTAGAACAGCAATACGCAGGCAAAACCTATCCGTCGAGCGGCTTTATGGCAGGACACGCTCTTGCAGGGCAGCCATTTGATACAAGCAACGGCGGTACAAGCGAAACGAGCAGCGATGTACTCATTCCGGCATTTGTGGCAGCATATTCAGGTATGAACCCTCATAAAGTAACGCTTGATCCGTTCCCGGGACTATCGGAGATGTTGCCTAACTGGCGTATCACCTACGACGGGCTTATACAAATAGGCAAAATACGCAAGTACTTCAAGAGCCTTGTACTTTCGCACGCTTATCAATGTACCTACTCCGTAGGTTCATTCACTTCCTACAGCGATTGGCTGTCGATAGGCGACGGTCTGGGATTCACTCGCGACCAATTGACACAGAATCCCATACCATCATCACCATATAACATATCTTCGGTGGCTATCACAGAGAAATTCTCACCTCTCATTGGAGTTAACGCCACCATGAACAATAACATCTCGTTCAATGCCGAATACAGAAACAGCCGCACGTTGACACTTAACTCCGATGCAGGTCAAATAGTAGAAGCAAACACCAAGTCAATCGTACTGGGTGCAGGCTATAAGTTCGTAAACTTCAATTCATTCTTGAAGATAAGAGGAAGTCAGAAAGGTGTAAGTAATGACCTCACATTAAATCTTGAATGCAATCTGTCAAACAACAATGCGCTTATACGCAAGATAGATACACGCATTACACAAGCCACAAGCGGTAGTAAAACACTGTCAATTAACTTCACCGCAAATTACATCATGAGCAAGCGTATTACCGTAGGCGCATACTTCGACCACCAAGTGAACACTCCGCTTGTATCATCAACGGCATACCCTACTACCAACAGCAGCTATGGCGTTTCTATCAACGTGTCACTATCCAAATAACAATATCGAGGTTTCCCTCCCCCGACAAATCCTAAAGTTTAATGATTAAGGATTTAAAATCCCTAATCTCATACTACAAAAGCGTAATATTAAGTCAAAAAAAGTACCGAAAATGAAAAATAGCGTCTAAAAATTGCAAGGTTAATTAAAACTTATTAAATTTGCTTATTATTACCGTTGATTATCAGTAAATAACAGATGTTTTGATAAACATTTTTTTATTAGGAAACTAACCACAAATAATAAACATTAAAGAATTATTATCACTAATCATTAAAATTAACGACAATGAAAAAGATTTTTACCTTTATTTTGGGTGTGGGAACCATGCTTTGTGCTAACGCACAAATGGCTGAAGGTGTTCAAGCACGTATCTATGCCTACGACCTGCAACAAGAAGAAACAACCTCTGTAGTCAACAACACTACTGTGAAAGCTTACAACTTCACATTCAAAACCAATACCGCAGCCGCCGGTACTCCTACCGTAACACTATTCGGCGACGGACTGAATGATGTAGTTATTCAAGCAACAGCTACCGATAATACCAATAAGTCATGGACTGCCACCGTTCACGCCGCTAATGGTGAAATCGTAGCAGGATCATACAATTGGAAAGTTACCGTTTCAGCCGATCCCGTAAAAACCTATACTCAACTTAATCAAGATGGAACAAATTTTTCATTTTATCGCCCATACGGAGTCGTTGTTGATCAATCTCCGGAGAGTGACAACTTCGGACGTGTCTATGTTTCAAACAACTACGCAGGAACTGCACGCAGTAATACTTATAGCAGAGCAACAACGGCAGGTATCTATACATTCAACCCTGAATTAACTCCATTAAATGACAAAAAGGCATACTCTTGCTCAGTTGTAGGCGATGGCACAATTAGTGGTGGTTCACCTCAAGATCTTAATATTGACATAGAGGGGAATCTTTATTTAGCAGATAACACACCTGCGACTTCAGGAATTTATCTTGTAGAACCAAATAATGAATTCCAAGCTACCGCTATTTTTACAGGAACTCGTGATAACAGCACAGGTAATATAACAAACACAGATGGTGATATTATTTCATCAAGAGCAGGAGCAGTAGGCGTATATGGAAGTGGTTCAGAGCGCAAAATTTATACTATATCCGGCACAGGAAATCCATATAATGTTAATCGTTATGATATAGGAACAGCTAAAACATGGGGAGAAGCACCAAGTTGGACTGCAACTACTTTATATGATGGTACTATTAAAGTACAGGTAGTCAATATAAATGCGTCTATTGAACCTATTAAAACAGGCGGATATTGGATCGCTCAATATAGAGGTAGTTCATCAAAAGCTAACCCCGGTGCATTCTACTGTAATTCTAAGAATGAAATTGAATATAGTTCTGATGCCGATGGAGGTGTTACCGGTGTCGGTTCAAGAAATGGAGCATTAGCTGTATGCGAAAATGCAGGATTGGTCGCATACTCTTTAGGTGGAAAAATAGGTATTATGAGTTATACCGTAAACGATGACAATACAATAACAGTTGGTGATATTTATCAATATCAACTTAAGGTTCTTAATAGAGCTAATGCATTAGCATTTGACTATGCAGGAAACCTTTATGCTGTAACATCAACTACAGAAGCAATGGAAGTCGCTACAATTCCTACTGACAACAATATTTGCACAACTCCGGCGAAGAGTACACTGCTTGCTGTGTTTTCAGATGGTGACAAACTCACTTCTATTGACGGTATTAATGCCGATGCTAATGCACCTGTGGAATACTATAATTTACAGGGTGTAAAAGTTGAGAACCCGGAAAAGGGTATCTTCATCAAGAAACAAGGTAGCAAAACAACTAAAGTAGTCTTTTAAGTTTTTTGAATAATAATAATTGTTCGGTTAAGTAGCTGTGATTTTCACAGCTACCCAAACCAAAGCGAGATTGCAGCCGTGAGGCTCCAATCTCGTTTCTTTTCCACCCTCACACTACATATATATACACTTCATCACACTATAGCCACTATTTTACCGGCACAATAGCCACTGCGTTCCTCCCTATTATCCTATTTCACCTATTACTCTTATTACTCCTATTGCTCCCACTTCTCAAAAGCGATCATTCTTTCCTATAAGGTCTTTAAGATCTTTAGTGTCCTTATTAGGCATATTAGCCTTATTTGCCCTATTGCTCATATTTCTCTTCCATTGCTTCCTTACGGGAGGGAGAGGGTATAAAAAAGAGAGAAGAGAAAGAGGTGTGCGGTCTTGTGT
>X67_European_Roe__coassemble_448_pt1 | contig 9718 bp, 7 predicted proteins | sample X67_European_Roe__metabat2_low_PE_011 | metagenome-assembled genome bin X67_European_Roe
CTACACAAAGAGCCATAGCGGCTGTAGCAAAAATTTTTCTCATTTTCATAGCTCGTCCTCCCATTATTTGTTAACGTTGATGATGAACAATTCTCCGTCAGGAGTAGAGAATGCGATACGCGAACCGTTACCTGCCACTGAAGGATACATTGCCATTGAAGACACTTGGGTCAAGTCCTGACGTACACTGCCGTCAACCTTAGCAGCCACAAGCTTGGAAGCTGTAACTACTGAACCGTCGTCGATGTCGTCCATACCAACTATCACTTCATTGTTATACCATTGAGCAGCACGAATGTCAGCCACTTTCACAGGGTTTGAACCGTCAAGGTTGCACACCCATGCACCTGTACCCACGTGATAGTAAAGCACCTTGGTTCCGTCGGGTGACACTGAAGGCCACAAGTAGCTGTGACCGCTTGTGCCTTGAGGTGAGATATTCTTTGTAACACCATTCACAGTAACCTGCAATGCGCCGCGATTGATGGACGCTACAGGAGCCGATGCTGCAACAGCTGCGGTGTTAAGAGCCTTTGTGGTGATTTTGCCCTTGTTGATGGCATTTACACGGTTACCCACCACATTAAAGCCTTGAAGGTTGCGTGACGGAGCCACAAGAGTGGTCTCAACGCCGTTGTTCAGGTTAACGCTCTTCAATGCAGTGTAGCGGAGTTTGCCTTGATAAGAAGGCTGACGGAATACCACGGTACTGCCGTCTTCGCTGATTTCAACACTTTGCAACGATGCGCTTTGCGCAAGCTGAACTGTCTTGCCGGTAGCAAGGTCTACTTTTACAAGACCGCCGGAACCGTTGATAACGGCAAACGAACCGTCATGGCTCATTGCCGACTGCGCAGCCGAAACTCCTGCAGGCAGGTTCACCTTCTCAGCTGAACCGACGTTCAAAAGTTGAGCAGATGCCACAGAACTTGCAAGAACTGCGATAGAAAGTAAGATCTTTCTCATTTTCTGTTAGTTTTTAGGTTAGTAATAATGTTTATTTTTTTATTTTAAACTCTTAGCCAAAAATTATGCAAATATACTATATTTTTAAGAATCTGTTTTGAATTTTCTTAAAAATTTCATTCTGGTTTTACTTGAGACATGATTCGGATTCTAAGAATTCATCCACCGGCATGACAATAATATAATGCGGCTGAAAGCCGACATCTTCATAACCGTAGGTCAATCGAAGAGCGACCTACGGAGAAACATACCAAAAGGTTCGCACCTGAAAAGGTGCAACTTCAATCCCTCAAGAAATATGTATCATCCGGAGTTATTCCGTTTTCTCGCATAAAATTGCGATATTCTTCCGCAAACGACAGCTTTTTATGATGATCTTTCTGTCCTTTGATATACTCGATTATTATATCCTTATCGTTATATGAATATGTAAACGCTGCATAACTTTCACCCCAACCACAAAATAATGGAAATGATGGATTTTGTTTTAACCATTTACTTGTACTCTCTTTTAATCCTCGCATAAATTCAGCCACTGCTATCGTTGGAGGAATATCAACCAGCATATGTATATGGTCGGGCATCCCTCCGATACGATACAATTTTGCGTTTTTATTCCTCACATATCCTAATATATAAGCGTATAATTCTTTCTCGCTACACTCATAAATAGATGGAATACTGCGCTTGGTACGGAATACGATGTGATATAGGAATCTTGTATAACTCATAACATTTCCTTAAATAATGTTGCACCTTTCAGGTGCAGTTTTTTGTTTGTCCATAACCGTAGGTCGCACTTCGATTGACCTACGGTTATGAAAATAATATCTTACAGATATTCAAAACAACTTCTTAGTATTAATCCATCAAGAAAGGTAAGGCGTTTTATTCAGCTTCAGCGGCAAGGCAACCCAAGAAATAGGTAAGCGCAGCCGTACCGTCCATTGTAGGCTCATTGGTGGAATAGTCGCTGTAATCGTCGTGATACACGGCTATGTTGTGAAACTTGGCATATTTATCCTCATTGCGCAGATGCAAGCCCCATAATGAATTGAAAATACCGGCATATACAGGACCATCTACTATACCGCCGTCAAGGCGATGACCGCCCTTGTCGTAGATGGGCGAATGCGGATCACATGGATAGTCTCCGTCTTCGGGCAGAGCCACTATCATGCACTTACCCCAAGGATTCACACCAAACAACCAGTCGCGCATGGCGGTCTCAATCTCTTGATAAGAAGTATCGCCACTCAACTTACGGTACAGCATCGCTTGAGTGACAAATGCAGTCGTAAGATTATTGGAACACCAAATAAATGGGATGCCGTGCATAAAAGCGTTGTCGCCGGCACGATCGCGCACTCGTTCAAGTCCCGCTTTCATATTACGGAGAAATTCTTTCTTTATTTTCAGGTCTTTCTCCATAGCAAGTAGAGCATGACCCATGTTCATGAACGGATACCACTGATAATGGTCGGCAGAATCGGCTCCCATCCAAGGTGTAACCGGCTCTAAACGTCCATATCGCACCGCCTCGTTGAGATAGCGGCGATCGGCTGTGGCACGGAACATCTCTATCGCTGCCAACTCCATATCGTCACTCCAATTATCCTCTTCATAGTAATAAGGGGATACGGTGCTTGCCGTCTGACACGCTCCGGGATTGGCTCTACCCACCTTGTATGCATTGGCGGCTTTTCGCTTCAACGTTTCGGCAAAGTCAGAATCAATTTCGGCAAAGACTTTAGCTCCAAGCGAAAAAGACGAGCTGAATTTGCCCACCGATGACGCAAGCCCTTTGCTGTCATTCTTGTACTTCGACAATCCGTAAGGCTCGCCGCAACATGGATATACCGGGCGGTCTTTTCCCGCACCCCAGCCATAATCCACATTATCATCTGCCGGATAGCCGGCAAATCGGTGATCGCGGTCGTCGGCTATCTGATTATAGAAAGTACTGTCGTTGGGATTCATCTTCACCATCCATTCAAGTCCCCAACGTGCTTCATCGAGGATGTCGGGCAATCCGTTCTTGCCCGGGCGACCATTGGCAAGATATTCATCTGCCCACACATCGGGATTCTGCGTATAAGCAAACAGCATCTGATACACGGCATTGGCTGAGGTGGTGAGATACTGCAAATAATCGGAAGCATCGTGCCATCCTCCGGTTACGTCCACTTTCTTACCGTCGTTCTTACCGCTCAGCACCAATATGCCATCGCGAGTGTGACAAGAGTCGTCAAGAAACGGATTATAGCCGCAACGTTGCTGGCGCATATAGCGCAACGGTACTTCGTTGGCTCCGGCATACACTGATTTCCCTATCTTGAATTCACGGGATTTAGCACTTCCGGCAGTGATTACATATTTACCTTCTTCGGTTATATGCGAAAAGTCAAGACGAGCCGTGCCACCAAACGGATGCTGTGCGCCCATATCTCTCACGGTTTTTAACTTCACCGACTTTCCGGTAGCTACATTGGTTACGGTGAATGATTTCACCTCTTCAGGCTGCTCCATTATCATCACAGCCACTTTCACATCATCGGGAAGATACCCCATCTGATTCACTCTTATCCAACTCTCAGCTTCAGCAACCACACATATTACCGAAAGCAAAATTAAAACTAACGATAGTTTTTTCATGATTTCCGATTAATAATCCCTCAGTAGTTACTTCTGCGCCACAAGACGGCATATCTCTATTACGACATCGGTGGCTTTCTCCATTGACGATACGGGAACGAACTCAAAACGTCCGTGGAAATTCAAGCCACCGGCAAAAATATTGGGACAAGGCAGCCCCTTGAACGACAACTGTGCGCCATCAGTACCTCCGCGAATAGGCTGAACCTTGGGAGTGACACCGACATTCTCCATAGCCTGCTTGACAAGGTTGATGATGTGCATAACAGGTTCTATTTTCTCTCGCATATTGAAATACTGATTCTTTATTTCAATAGATGCCACACCGGGGAACTCGTTGTTAATCTTACGGGTGAGATGCTCCAGCTCTTTTTTGCGGCGTTCAAAACGATCACGGTCGTGGTCGCGGATAATGTAGGTCATCACCGTTTGTTCCACACTGCCTTCTATTCCCACAAGATGATAAAAACCTTCATAGTCTTGCGTATGTTCCGGCGTTTCCCAACGAGGTAGCATGATAGCAAACTGGTTGGCTACTCGTATGGAGTTTATCATCTTACCCTTTGCATAACCGGGGTGTACGTTACGCCCGCTGAACGTGACTTTAGCCACAGCCGCATTGAAATTCTCAAACTCGAGTTCTCCCACGGCACCGCCATCCATCGTATAAGCCCAATCAGCACCAAACAAGTCAACGTCAAACTTGTGAGCACCTTGTCCTATTTCTTCATCGGGATTGAACGCTATGCGAATCTTGCCATGCTTGACTTCGGGGTGATTTTTTAAATATTCCACTGCAGTGATGATTTCGGCGATACCGGCTTTGTCATCGGCACCAAGCAAGGTATTGCCATCGGTAACAATAAGCGTTTCGCCCTCATAATCTTTTAATTCGGGGAACTGAGCCGGAGAAAGCACGATGCCTTTCTCTTCGTTCAAAATTATATCGTTGCCGTCATAACCTTTAACCATGCGCGGATTGACGTTATGCCCCGACATATCGGGTGACGTATCAAGATGGGCTATAAAACCCACTGTAGGCACATCGGTATCGATATTTGCCGGCAGTGTTGCCATCAAGTAGCCATTGTCATCGAGGGTTATCTCGGTAAGCCCGAGTTCTTCAAGTTCTTTCTTGAGTTCTTGGGCAAATTTCATCTGCCCGGGAGTGGAAGGTGTGAGATTGGTGAGTTCATCGCTCTGAGTGTCAAACTTCACATATCGCAAGAAACGATCTACAACATTCATAATTATCGGTTTTTATTGTTAATGATACTAACGCAAAGATACAGATTATTTCGTAATTTTGCCATAAAATTTTAATTCCGGATTTATGGCAAAGAAAAAGAAACATAAAAGAAGTATATGGAAATGGCTTTTGCTTATCGTTATATCCATTTTTGTGGCTGAAGCCGTTAACTCTATTGCCGGCGACAAGCAACAGGCAAACCACATGAAAATAGAGGGAATAGAAAACGTTATAGTTCCCGAAAGCGTTGCCAATTCCACTCATTACTACACAGGGTTCACCGTATATTTCAATCCCCGCACTCACATACCCAATTGCACGGTATATGAACTTACCGCTCATGAGGCTGTGGCAAACGATGTTCCGCGCGATGACAATTTTCACCATGATGAGGACGTGAAAGGCTGCCCTACTCTTGACGACTATCGATTCAGCGGATTCGACCGCGGACACATGGTTCCGGCAGGTGACATGAAATGGGACACTCAGGCGATGAGTGACTGTTTCAGTCTTGCAAACATGGTTCCTCAGAAAAAAGCCCTTAACTCCGGAGCATGGAACAAATTGGAGCAAAAAGTGCGTAGTTGGGCAGTCAGAGATAGTGCCATTATCGTAATCACAGGTCCTATCGTAACCGAGCATGATACGCGCAACACCATAGGTGAATCGGGCGTTGTAGTTCCGAGCAGCATCTATAAAGTGGTGTTGGCGCACCACACATCGCCAATAAGAGCTATAGCCTTCATCTATCCCAACAAGAAAGCTAAAGGCGGATTAGATAAGCATGTGGTGAGCGTGGACGATGTGGAAAAGGCTACAGGATTGGATTTCTTCTCGGTACTGCCCGATGACATCGAGGATGCCGCAGAGGCCGTCTCCGACCTCAACCAATGGAACATAAGATAATCATTCAGCCGCTTGATTAACCCTGCAAACCAAGAATTTATCTATTCTGGCACCATCCATGTCACTTACTTCAAAACGGAAAGAATGCCACTCTAATGTTTCTCCTACTTGAGGAATATGATGCAAATGTGCAAGACAAAGTCCGGCAACAGTAGTATAATCTTCATTTTCATATAGTTCTTCACAATCAAAATAAGTCAAGAAATCATATATACTGCATTGCCCATCGACCAACCACTCCTCTTTGTCGTTACGTTTCACGATACAATCATCGGATGAGTCCCCATCGCTCACCATACCCACAAGAGCCATCATCATGTCTTTCAACGTCACAATACCTATGCATGAGCCGAATTCATCACACACAAGACCACGGCTCACACCCTCGATTTTCATCGTTTCAAGTGCTTTATAAACACTCATATCACAATAAAAATAACTTGCCTCACATACAATTTTTCTTAATGAAAAATCGTGTCGGGATATATTAAGCACCAAATCTTTCAACGTCACAATGCCCAAAATATGATCAAGGTCGCCTTCCGCAACAGGATACATTTCATAGAGATCGCTACGCATAACATCCATTACTTCATCAGCTGTCATATCGGCATTAAGCCAAACCAACTCACGACGATGCGTCATGATGGAATCTACATTCAAATCCCCCATCAGGAACACACGCTCCACAATATCTTGTTCGACTTCTTCAATCTCCCCGTCTTCCTTGCTTTCGTTCACAATGGAGATAATTTCAGCTTCGGTAACTTTTGAGGTTTTATCTTTCAAGCCGAAGAGGGAAAATATAACAGATGTACTTTTCGATAACATCCATACAAACGGTGCTGCAACAAGAGAAAGCCAATTCATGGGACGTGACACAAGTTTTGCCACACTCTCGGCATTACTCATACCTATTCGTTTCGGCAACAGTTCCCCGAAAACAAGCGTCAAATATGTTACAAGTACCACTATAAGCGTTTGTGCCGCATCCTCGGCATACCCGACATTAAGTCCCACCGAAGCCAACCATTCAGCAAACACTGAGGCTATTCTATTTCCGGAATAAATACCGGTAACAATACCAATAAGAGTTATACCTATCTGTACGGTAGACAAGAAGTTATCAGGATTCTCTCGCAATCTCATAGCTACTTGTGCAGCTCGGTTCCCTTTTTTTGCCGATTCTGAAAGATTTGATTTTCTCGCTGAAATCAAAGCTATCTCCGCCATTGAGAATAATCCGTTTAACAATATCAGTCCAAGTATTATGAAAATTTCGCTCATAAAGCTATAATTATAAGTTTCTTATTTTTTAGAATTACAAAAATACTGATATTTTGCGTAATTCTGCTTATTTTTGCAATATTATTAAAACTTAGTCGGAATGATTAATCAACTTGAAGATACGATATGTGCCATATCCACAGCTCCGGGTATAGGGGGGATAGCCGTAATACGCATCAGTGGCAAACAAGCCATTGAATATGTAAGCCAATGCTGGCAAGGAGCTGACATCAATGCAATGAAATCGCATACTGCACATTTAGGGCGCATAGCAGACAAAGACGGCTCGATACTGGACGAAGTGGTTCTAACTTTGTTTCGCAACCCACATTCGTTTACGGGCGAAGACGTAATAGAAATTGCATGTCACGGTTCAACTTGGATACAACAACAAATAATCAACACCCTTATAGACTGCGGATGCCGACCGGCTACCGGCGGCGAATTTACCCGACGCGCCTACACTAACGGACGTATGGACCTTTCACAGGCAGAAGCAGTTGCCGACCTCATAGCTTCTTCATCGCGCGCATCACATCGCATTGCATTCAACCAAATGCGTGGAGCTTTCAGTCGGGAGCTAAGTTCTTTGCGGGAAAAACTACTTGAATTTGTTTCACTAATAGAACTTGAACTCGACTTTACTGAAGAAGATGTGGAATTTGCCGATCGAAGTCGACTGCTCGATTTGGCAAATGTGATAAAATCCACCGTAGACTCATTGGCTGGTTCATTTGCTGTGGGCAACGCCATAAAGAACGGAATTCCATGTGCCATTGTGGGCGAAACCAATGCCGGCAAGTCCACCCTGCTCAATCATCTGCTGCGTGACGATCGGGCACTGGTAAGCGACATTCACGGTACAACCCGCGACGTCATAGAGGACACTATCACCATAGGCGGTACTATGTTCAGGTTCATAGACACCGCCGGAATACGCAAAACCGATGACACAATAGAATCAATGGGCATCGAACGTACTTTCAAAAAGTTGGACGAAGCCCGACTGGTGCTATGGGTTATTGATGCCAACTCCGATTTCGCCGACATTGAAGAACTGGGCAACCGTATCCTCGAACTTGTGAACGAAAAAACTCTCATTGCAATAGTGAATAAGATTGATACATTGGATACCGACCGCCGCAAAGACATTGAATCTTTTATGACCGGACTTATCGGCGAAAAAGGCACCACGGCATACATATCGGCAAAAAACGGAGTCGGAACAGACACACTGGAACGTATTCTAACAAAAAGCCTTGTCCTCGCCGACACCGACGACGCCAACCAAGTGATAGTGACCAACGCACGCCACTACGAAGCGTTGCTACACGCAAGCGAAGCCATAACGCGTGCAATCGACGGACTGAGCGCAGGTATCAGCGGTGACTTCGTGAGTCAAGACATCCGCGAGTGTATGCACTACCTCGGAGAAATAACCGGAGAAATAAGCACCGACGAAATCCTCGGCTCCATCTTCTCCCGCTTCTGCATCGGGAAATAAGTAATTGATTATCAAATGGTTAAATCAATCATAAATAATTAATATAGCACTCTTTACGGGTACTATATTTGTTTGTGCAAGCATCGTTGTTAATCGTTGCTAAGCCTTTTTACGCCTGTTTTTGTACCTCCTGTGTACCTCGCCGCTTGAAATGCGATTTTGCATTGGCGAGGTGATGGAAGAGTTTTACGCCATTTTACGGGAATTTACGGAGTTATACAAAAATATTGGTGAAATAAAGAGAAAAGAAATGAGTAGCAACATTGACATTAAGCGAATTTGTGCGTGGTGTAAGCAAGAATTCATTGCACACAAGACAACAACAACCTGCTGTTCGCATCGCTGCGCTAACCTACTTTACAAACAAAGAAAGCGTGAAGCAGCTGTAAAAGCCAATAATCAGGTTGTCGAGAAAATTATCACAGAAAAGCCTATCGAGAAGATTAAGGAGAAACCATTCCTTACTATTACGGAGGCTGCGGTCTATCTTGGGGTAACTCGCCCTACGCTCTATGGCTATCTAAGACGGGGAGAACTTAAAGCATCTCGCCTTGGGTACAAGTTCCTATTGCGAAAAGAGGATATTGATGCGCTCTTTAATAATCCGGCAGAATTCAGAGTGCCGACAAGGGACAAACCTGCCATCACCGACTTCTACACCACTGCCGAGATTAAAGAGAGATTTGGCGTTAAGGAGTCGTGGATTTATGAGATTGCGAAGGAGCATAATATCCCTCGCACATTCAATCGTGGCAGGACATATTGGAGCAAGAAACATATCGACTCCTACTTTGCAAAGAAAGCTCCTGATGCGAGCATTACAGAATGGTACAGCGTAGCGGAGTTGCAGGAGAAGTTCAGTATGACGCTATCGGCAATCTACGCCTTTGTTTATAAGAATGTAATCCCCAAGCGCAAGGAGGGAAAGATGGTCTATTACTCGAAAAAGTATTTCGACATAGCCAAAGGCCTTGCCACGCCCGAAGAACCCCAATACTACACAATACCAGAAGCAATGGAGAAATACAACCTAACACGCGACCAGCTCTATCACTATGTGAAGTATCACAACATCACTCGCATCAAGGTTGGCAAATACACCAAGATTTTGCGCTCCGAACTCGACAAATTCTTTGAGCCACCGAAGATTG
>X67_European_Roe__coassemble_452_pt1 | contig 9668 bp, 11 predicted proteins | sample X67_European_Roe__metabat2_low_PE_011 | metagenome-assembled genome bin X67_European_Roe
TGGAGGAGTACCGCAACACCTTTATGCGACCTTACAAGATTGAAGACCGCAAGCCCGTATTTATCAGCGGTAAGTTGCGAAAGATGCTCGATAAGTTCGCCTGCAAAATCGGTGAGGATAGAATGAGTATGTCAGGACTATTGGAGAACATCGTTCGCCACCATATCGAACTTTATTCAGAAGATTTCGAGCATTGGAAAGGGATGTAAAATAGAACAGCCGTCCAGCTTTCTCGCAATCTCGGAAGCATGGAGTCCAGACCAACTGTTCGTGGTCACTTATGACAGTGAGCAGTTGCTGATTGAGGTTGAAAAAGCAGTCTGTATCATCGAAAACCGTCAATGACGGTGGGCGCAGCAGGACCTCAGTCTTGGGGTGTAGCGAGGTTATCTTTCGGGATGCCGAAAAATGTCGGATGAGCCGCCATTGCACCCGAAAAACCTCGCTCCATCCTGAAGGTGGAGGCAATCCGCTCCCGATGGTCGCAGATTGTGAAAAACCCAATTGAAGAATCAATAATCAAGTAAAAAGTACAATGATGAATCATAAGAAAACAAACAAACCCAAGCCCAGAGGCAGACCACAGGTAAGCACTCTGAAACGACTTACAAAGTCGGTAACGGTGAAGTTTTCAAAGCCCGACTATGAGATGCTACGCCACCGAAGCAAGAATGCCAATCGCACGCTTGCTGAGTACATAAGAGACGCAGCCTTTGACGTCCGAATAGTAACCAAACATTCGGCTGAGGATGCAGCCATAATCCGTAACCTTACAGGTATGGCGAACAACCTTAATCAGCTGACGAAGCTGTCGCACCAAACGGGATTCTATCGCACGAAGAATATAGTGATGGAACTGCTTGTCAAGTTAAAAGAGGTATTAAGCGACTACAAGGCAACAGAAAGGAGGTGCAGATGATAGGCAAAATCAAGAAGGGAAAATCCTTTGGTGGTTGCATACGCTATGTGATGGGTAAAGACAATGCAAATATCATTGCATCAGACGGAGTATTGCTCGGAAGCAATAGAGAAATGATTGATAGTTTCAACTGTCAGTGCCTCTTAAATCCGAAGATTAAGCAACCGTTAGGACATATTGCACTGAGTTTTAAGAGAGAAGATGCACCACGATTAACCGATGAGTTTATGGCTAAAATCGTATTGGAGTATATGCAACTTATGGGGATTAAGAACACTCAGTTCCTCTTGGTTAGGCATCACAATACCGACAATCCTCATTGTCATTTGGTATATAATCGTATCAATTACGATGGTAAAGTAATCTCTTCGCAGAACGATTTTAAGCGAAATGAGATTGCAACGAAGAGACTGAAAGACAAGTACGGATTGACCTACGCAGAGGATAAGAGCAAGACCAATGTGAAGAAACTCCACGATCCTGAACGGGTGAAGTACGAGATTCACAATGCAGTCAAGTCTGCATTGAAACGAAGTCGGACTTGGTGGGACTTAGGTAACCAACTGCAAAAGCTAGGCATTGGAATGACCTTCAAGATTAACCGCAGAATAGGTAAGAATGAGGGCTTGAGTTTCACCAAAGAGGGCTACACTTTCAAGGCTTCCGATGTCAGCAGGCAGTTCAGTTATTCAAAACTTGATAAGCAATTAAGTTGGGATATGCCGAAAACGCAAGCCGAGATTGAGCCAAAACTGCAATCAATAAGGCAGGAGGTAGAGCAAAATTACCGCGTTACTGACAGCCTTATTGAAAGCAATGGATTAGGCTTATTTACTCCATCGGATACTCCACCAGAGGAAGAACAAACACCTTCTTGGCAGAAACAAAAGAAGGACAAGAAGAAAAAGAATCGAGGAATAAGATTCTAAACAAACAATTTTTTCAAACTTAAAACAACATTGATATGAGTAATAAAAACTTTAATCACAACGACCACGAGTCGTTTATGGAAGGCATCTACGGATGCATGGAAAGAATTGAAGCTGGTATAATCGAATTGCAGAAAACTAAACCAAGTGAGGTTAATCCCATTGTTCGCAATGAGGATAACACAGCATTAGTACAGGAGATAAAGACTGCCGTTGATAATGCTACAGGGCTTAATTGCCGACACACTGACCGTAAACTTGAAGAACAGACTAAGGTTCTCAATTCAAATTTCAGTGCCATTAGTGAGAGTGTAAGGGATGTGAAGACAATCATCAATAAGACACAATCGTCAGGCGAAGTGCTAAACTCATTGGCAGAGATTAAGACTAAACAGCAGGAGCAATACGAAAAGGTTAAGGTAATGTTCCGAGATACCAATGAGAATATTGAAAGTGGTATTGCTAACGCTAAACATCTTCGTATCAGCATCGATGAACCTCATGTCTTGATAACCTTTGTAATAATGTCGGTAGCTATTGCTGTTTTATCAGTAGCATTGCATCTTGCTAAACGCCCGGATTATGACCGCATTGATAACGATCTTAAATATCGTTACATCAAGATGAAAGGCGATGCTGCGGCAGAGCAGATAGCCACTTTGGAGGACATCTTTGAACTTAATCGAGATTCCCAAAAGATTGAGCAGATGCGTGAAGATGTGGAGACCTACGAAGAGGCTGTACGCAAACAAGCCGCTCTCGCTGAGCAAGCAAGGCTCAAAGAGCAAGCTGCGAAGGAACAGGAGAGCAAAGCCAAGTCCATTAAGGCAAAGCAGGAACAGCCAATGGATAACCCAAACAAAAAATCAAAACCGTGAGCCTATGGCAAGTATCAAGGTAAAGTTTCGACCCTCGACAAACGAAAACAAAGAGGGAACAATCTATTATCAAATCATTCTGAATCGTGTAATCCGTCAGTTAAAGACGGATTACCGACTCTTTACGCACGAATGGAATGAGGATAACGATGTAATAATCTCCACCAATAGCAGCCGACAGGACTATCTGCAATCAATCGAGGAACGAATTAATTGGGATATTAAGCGGCTGCAAAGCATCATCAACCAATTAGAAAATAAGCGACTTAAATATACTTCTGATGATATTATCTCTACATTCCAGAAGCAAGCCAATGAGCAATCGTTGTTCAACTTTATGCAGAGTGTTATTGCCCAATTGCAGCAGATGGGCAAGCAACGCACATCGGAAACATACCGTTGCACGCTCAAAAGTTTTATGCAGTTTAGAGAGGATAAGGATGTGCTATTAGAGGATATTAACTCGGATTTAATGCTGATGTATGAGGCTTATTTACGCAATAGAGGGCTGACAAAGAATAGTACCTCGTTCTATATGCGAATCTTGCGTGCAGTCTATAATCGTGCAGTTGAAAAGGATTTAACCACCAATCGGAATCCATTCAAACACGTTTATACGGGTATTGATAAGACCATAAAGAGAGCCATTCCATTAAAGGCTATCAAACAAATTAAGAACCTCGACTTGTCGTTGCAGCCATCGTTGGACTTTGCAAGGGATATGTTCTTATTCTCGTTCTATACTCGTGGTATGTCCTTTATTGATATGGCATATCTCAAAAAGAAAGACCTATCCAATGGCATATTATCATACCGCAGGCGCAAGACCGGGCAACAACTCTTTATCCGCTGTGAGAAATGTATGCAGGAGATTGTTGATAAGTACGATAATCCGCTATCGGAATACCTGTTACCCATCATAAAGCCAATGAATGGCGATGAACGCACGCAATACCAAAATGCTATGTATCTCATCAATCGCAGACTCAAAGAGATTGGCAAGATGGCAGGTATTCAACTTCCACTAACAATGTATGTAGCAAGGCATTCGTGGGCAAGTGTGGCGAAGAATAAGAATGTACCAATATCAGTAATCAGTGAGGGAATGGGACACGATTCCGAAATGACCACACAGATTTATTTGGCTTCGCTTGATACCTCAGTTGTGGATAAAGCTAATAGTATGATTTTAAATTCGCTATGAGATGTTTAGCAAATTCAACAATCTCTTGATAAGAGACAAATAGCACATTGCAAAATTACGTAAAATATCGTAATTAAAGGCTAATTTATCAAGAAAAAAGTTTTGTTCATAAGAAAATAATATCGAATTGTTTAGCAAATACGCATAGATTTTATAATTATACTTCTGAAATACAACATATAATGCATCCCGTTTTGTCTCTTATCAAGAGACGAATGTGTATAGGTGTATTTTTCAAGTGAAATAAGTTTCAAAAATGGACGAGAAAGAAAAAAAAGAAGAATTACAATCACGTCGTGATTTTTTTAGAAACTCTGCAAAACGCATTCTTCCTTTAGTCGGAGCGCTTGTAGCTGCAAACCCTATTGTTAGTAAAGCGATGGAGATGCAGGAAGGTAATTATGCAAATTATTGTACCACAGGTACTTGTTTTGGTGAATGCGTAGTGACTTGTTTGCATGGATGTGATACAACTTGTTCATATGGTTGTTATCAGAGTTGTAATGCTACTTGCGAAACAACTTGTATGCATACTTGTTCTGGAAGTTGTGGTAATGGTTGCAGTTCTAGTTGTACGGGATCATGCTCTGGAGGTTGCAGTACATCTTGTTCAGGTGGCTGCTCAGGCAGTTGTTCTGGTTCTGCTAAAGGGAATTGCGATTCATGTAGAGGTGAATGCACAACATCTTGTAAAGGGAGTTGTAAAGGATCTTGTTCTTCTGGATGCACTGGCGAATGTTCTACAAGTTGTAAAGATACTTGTAAAAGTGGTTGTAAAGGTTCATGTGAGTCTGGATGTACAGGCGAATGTTATACAGGATGTAAAGGTTCTTGCTATACAGGATGTAGTACGACTTGTGAAGGAGGTTGCAAGGGCTCATGTTCTGGATATTGTGGGAATAATTGTGGTTATGGATGCGCAAACACTTGTAGTGGCACCTGTATGGGAAGTTGTTTCGGTGGTTGTTGGGGTATGATGTATTTCTAGGTTTATGGAGAGAATTAAGGAACGTACAGAACCATGGCAGTCAGGAATAGCCAAAAATATTACATTCATTGTTACTAAAGACTGTCAACTAGCTTGTAAGTATTGTTACCTTGTAGGTAAGAATGCTCAAGAAAGGATGTCCTGGGATATGGCTAAAAAGGCGATTGATTTCATTTTAGATAGAGAAGTCGAGTTTCATGAGGAATCTGTTGTTTGGGATTTTATAGGTGGTGAACCTTTTTTGGAGATAGAACTCATAGATAAAATTTGTGATTACATAAAGACTGAACTGTTTAGAAGAAATCATCATTGGTTTAATTCTTATCGCTTTTCTTTTTCAACCAATGGTATAAATTATAATTCAAAATCTGTACAAGAATTTATCAATAAAAATAAAAATCATTTAAGCATTGGTATAACCATTGATGGCACAAAAGAAAAGCATGATCTCAATCGAATTTGGAAAGGGAATGGGAAAGAAAGAGGATCTTATGAGGATGTAGTCAAGAATATTCCATTATGGTTGGAACAGTTTCCTGGAGCAGGGACAAAAGTGACTATCTCTACTGAGGATTTATCTTATATATGCGATAGCGTACTGCATTTATATTCATTAGGAATACATGAAGTAAATATTAATTGTGTTTTTGAAAACGTTTGGAAAGAAGGGGATGATAAAATATTTGAAAATCAGCTTATTCTTTTAGCAGATAACATAATAGGACAGGAATTATACCAAGAATATAGTTGTTCCTTTTTTTCTGAGACAATTGGCAAACCATTGGATAGAGTACTGCACAATCAGAATTGGTGTGGTGCGGGTAGAATGTTAGCAATTGATGCAAATGGCATCTTCTATCCATGTACGCGTTTCGCACAATATTCTCTTCGTGAAAAGAATGCGTGGATTATAGGTAATATTAATGATGGTATTGATAAAAATAAATTAAGAGGTTTCTTGTGTTTGGACAGATGTACACAGTCGAAACAGGAATGTATAGATTGTGAAGTCGCAAGTGGTTGTGCATGGTGTCAAGGTGAAAATTTTGATTCAGCTGATACTCCAACAGCATATCAGCGTGCAACTGCTATTTGCAAAATGCACAAGGCTCGTGTGCGTGCAAACAATTATTACTGGAATAAACTCTATCGCAAACTAGAGATAGAAGGAGGACGTGAAGAGTTTAATAAAAACAGACCAACAATAAATGACAACATAATCTGTTAATTACCATGTTGCAGTACCTAATTATATTATTAGATGATACAAGTACTTCATATTGTCATTATGAATGTACAAAGGAAGAACGTAATCTTATAAACATAGAAGATTTAAAAGCTGGTATTCTTATGGGAATGAAGGAGAATCTAATGATTCAATTCGTATATCCCGACTATGAGCTCCCACAAGAATATAAAGATGTAATTCATACGATTGATCATAGTGATATTGTATCTTCTTTGTGTGATGACATCGTATTGAGAAATAATGCAGATGTAGTAGTCTTTAACGATTGGACGGGAATAGAACTTTATGATTTTAAGGAGAATGGTGTATATGTGCTACGTACGTCCAAAACCGATTTTTTTGAGCGTCATTTGTTATTGCAACATCCGTTGTCAAAGGCAGTCCATGTAAATGTGGTAATTACAGATGTGGAAACGTTCGAAGAAAATGACTTCAATATCTACAAAAAGGTATTGGTTGCATTGTCAGAGAGGATTGAAGCGCTTTACTTGAATGGTAAATTTCCTCAATTGAATCTGTTGACCGACCGCATGATGCTGGATAAGATGAACAACTGCAATGCCGGGTGGAAGAGCATTACGCTTGCTCCTGATGGAAAATACTATGTATGTCCTGCATTCTACCTACCAAAAGAGAATGAAAATTATGGATTGGGGAGGTCAAAGTTCTCTATTGGTGATTTGGAGAATGGGGTGGATATAAAGAATCCTCAACTATATAAACTGTCTTACGCTCCTTTGTGTCGCAATTGCGATGCGTATCAATGTAGGCGTTGTATATGGTTAAATCGAAAGATGACTTATGAGGTAAATACGCCGAGTCATGAGCAGTGTGTAGTGGCTCATCTGGAACGTAATGCAAGTAGAAAGTTGCTGATATCTATACGCAAGTATGGAGCATTTTTGCCAGAAATGAATATTAAGGAAATTTCGTATCTTGATCCTTTTGATGTAAAAAAAGAATGGTGATTATGAAAATAAGTAGGAGAAACTTTTTTAAAAACATTGCAAAGATATTGCCGGTTTTAGCATTGTCAATAATGCCGACTGTGTCTGTGTTTTCATCTACAGCCAATGATTGTAAGGGCGGCTGTGCATCAACTTGTACGGGACATTGTGCTGTAGGATGTACAGCACAATGTAATTCGGAATGTCGTTATACGTGCAAATATGGTTGCAGTAAAGTATGTAAGGATATGTGTGAAAGCGTTTGCACTAGTTGCATGGGATCTTGTGAGTCAAGTTGCAAGGGAACTTGTGAGTCAAGTTGCAAAACTTCAACAACAAAAGCAGATAGTGTTAAATTAAAAAAATAAATTTATGAAACAATTGGTAGGACAAGTAACAGTCGAAGAGAAGAACGAGATTCAGACATTATTTGAGCGTCGCAACGGTTTGAATGAACTAGGCAAGATTCTATCTGTTGATAATGCCGAGTTGTATGAGAAACTAGTTAAAGATATGGGTGAGACAGGAGGTAAGTTCCAGCAGTGGTGGAACACTATGTCCCAAAAATATCAGTGGGAAAGTACTCCCGATGGGAATTGGGAGATTGATTTTGAAACCTGTAAAATATATTTAGTTAAACGTTAGATCAATGCTAGGAACAACAGAATTACTTCTTCTAGGTGGCCTTGCGTTACTCTTATTTGGTGGGAAAAAAGTCCCAGAAATGATGCGAGGTCTTGGACAAGGTGTCAAAGAGTTCAAGAATGGGATGAAGGATGTAAATGAAACTATAGATAGTGTAAAAAAAGATATAACAACATCAGAAGTTTCAGAGAGTAATACATTGCATTCTGATATTCAAGAACAAAATGAAAGTAAAGAATTATGACAATCAACTCACATTCGGCGGACACTTAGAAGTGCTTCGCCGAATGTTGTTTCGTATTTTAGGAGTCACTGCTATAATCGCAATTTTCATTTTCGTAATTAAAGATATCGCTTGGAGTATTCTTTTAGCACCAAGCGAGTGGGATTTTGTAACATATCGTTATATAGAAAAGGTTATACAATGGTTTGGATTTGACTTTCATTTTGACAAGTATGTGGTTGAAATGATAGCCACAGACCTATCAAGCCAATTTATGATGCATGTTACAACCTCACTATACTTGGGGTGTTTGATAGCTTCTCCATATATTTTGTATGAACTTTTTTGTTTTGCACTGCCAGCTTTATATGAGAATGAGCGTAAATACTCGGTATATGTGGCTGTTATTATATACTCTCTGTTTATTATAAGGGTTTTAATGAGCTATTTCATTATATTCCCTATCTCTTTCCGATTCTTAGGAACATACAGTGTTGCTGATAAGGTGAATACGATGATAACATTAAGTTCATATATCACGACTTTCACTTCGCTAACATTAGTTCTTGGTATTGTGTTCCAATTACCTGTAATAATTTATATTTTGGCAAAGATGGGAATAGTGAATTTCCAGATATTATCAAAATATAGGAAGTATGCACTATTTATAATTACAGCGATTTCGGCTATTATAACACCTCCCGATATAATGACTTGCATTCTTGTTACACTACCTCTGTATGCTCTATATGAGTGCAGTATATGGATAGCCAAGAAGGTTAATAGGACAGAAGAATAAAACAGCAATTAGATATATTGAGGCTCCCACTTTTTTCGTTGGGGAGCCTCATTTTATTAGTCTTCATCGCTGTTAGAACTTTTCATTTCATTGGTTACCAATTCTTGCAACTTATTCTTCGGAAGCAAATACTGATACTCGGCAACGCCAATTGGTTTGTTAACATCTTGCAGAGCCAATTCTACCTCCAGATGGTCTTTTTCGGCACAAAGAATAATACCGATAGACGGATTTTCATCGGGAGCCTTTTCTAACTTATCCAGCAGGGAAAGATAGAAATTCATCTTACCCACATATTCGGGCTTGAACTCGCCTATCTTCAATTCTATGGCAACCATAGAACGGAGTCGGCGATGGAAGAAGAGCAAATCAACACGATACTCCTTATCGTTACATGTCAGTGTATGCTGATTGCCGATAAAACTGAAACCGCTACCCAATTCCATTATAAAGGTTGTGATTTTCTGAACAAGACGGCGTTCCAACTCCAACTCTTTCAATGGTTCAACTGCATCAATGAATCCAAGATTATAACTACTGCGGAACACTTCATTGGCATAATCGGCTTGCTGAGCAGGCAATGTAGAGTCAAAGTTGTTGGACTTCTCTATCGCTTGCATTGAAAGGTGGTATTCAGATTTCAATGCGTGATTTAACATATCGCGTGACCACCCTTTTGCATATACTTCGTTAGCATAGAATATGATATACTCAGGAGATAAGTCGTAGCTCATAAGGAGTAGATTATGGCTCCACGGCAAAACTGCTACAGCCTGTTGCACTTTTGTATCGTATTGACAATAACGAAGATAAAAGCGTTTCATATTCCATAGATTTCTCGGAGACAACCCCATATCGGGATACTTTGATTTCAAATCTATGGATAG
>X67_European_Roe__coassemble_460_pt1 | contig 9464 bp, 8 predicted proteins | sample X67_European_Roe__metabat2_low_PE_011 | metagenome-assembled genome bin X67_European_Roe
ATGGAATCAGCCCTAATTTTTATTTATTCAAAAAAGTTTTATCGGACACCAATAAAATAAAAACAGAAATTGTATTATTGGTTGTACCATCAGAAAGCGTATCGGCATACAAATCAGCTGGCACGTGGAAGGACTTTACAAACATCATTGGTAAAGATTTATCGGGAGTGGAAGAAACGCTTGTCGATGATGTTGACACACCTGCCGAGTACTATAACCTAAACGGTGTGAGAGTGGAGAACCCTGAAAATGGTGTTTACATCAAGCGTCAGGGCGGCAAAGCCACAAAAGTGGTGATGTAAGTTAGGCAATAGGCTGCGTCAAACGCAGCCTATTAATTTTTATGGGGCGAATTAGCCTAATTGGGCAAATAGGGTATATTAGCTTTACCAAGCTGATTTTTGAATTTTATGTGTGGATAGGGAGGCGAATCCATAACCAATGTGGGATAAGACGCCAGAAGAAAACGAGTAGTGAGTATTTCCAATCGATTACCGCTACTCGTTTGCGTTTTATTACGGCATTGTATATTTTCTTGGCTGCATATTTCACCGACATCTGCATAGGGTAGTGCTGACCATCGTTAAGCAACGCCGTGGCGACAAATCCCGGGCGTATATCAGTGAACGCTATATCCAACTTTTGCATTCTTGCCAATTGCTCCAAGCAGTCAAGATAGATGTAATTATACCGCTTGGTAGCACTATAAGCCGGCGATACTCCAAGTCCCTTAGTGCCTGCTACAGACGAAACCACACATATATGACCTTTAAGATGATTTTGCTTGAAATAGTTGTATGCCGTATCTATCATTTGCGTAAAACCGAGCACATTAGTGCGCACTGTATCAACTTCTACTTTAATATCGATACCGGTATTCTGATGCCCGATTCCTGAACAATGGAAGTACACATCCATGCCGCCTAATTTTGCAATAAGTGCGTGCAGTTCAGCAGGAGCTTCCTCCGTGGTTATATCGATAACGGCATATTCCACCTGCTCCGGATATAATGCTTTCATTTTCATCAACGGTTCTTCACGTCGGGCTGCCACACCCACACACCAACCATCGGCAATAAAGCGTAACGCAATTTCATGACCGATACCCGATGATGCACCCATTATAATTATTTTCTTCATGATGTATATGACGAAAAATCCATTCAAAAATATTCCTTAAAATAATCTCAAAATTAAATTCAAATAGTTTGCTAAACTAAAACTACTTCTCAAGTATTTTAAATTTAGCAAACTTCAGCATCAGCAATTTTGTTTCTTGCATTTCACTGAAATATACCTTGATTTTTTCATCTTTGACTGAGATTTCTTCAATCTCACCCATACCAAAGCGTGAATGCTGTATCTTCATGCCGTCAGCTAATTCGTTTACATCATGTGATGTGAAATCCCCAGTAGCTATAGTCGGTTGTTGATATGGGGAAGACACCCGGTTGAATGAACTTGCAGTTGATGGACGTGAATGGTTTTCAGATTGCTTGTCACGGTGGTTGATAAACACAGGTTTGGAGCTATAGCCTTCATTGCAGTAGCTTGAGCTGCGATAGGGAGAGAAGCGTTCTCCCAGAGTAGCCGATGTTTGCGACAAAGACAGATAAGAAGGGTCTATGTCGCGTATAAAACGGCTCGGATGGCATTGCTTACTCTGACCGTTACGGTAGCGGGAAGAAGCAAATGTAAGCGTACAATTAGATTTTGCGCGAGTGATTGCCACATAGAGCAACCGGCGTTCCTCTTCAATGCCTTCAAGGCTGTCGCTACTCATCGATGACGGGAACAATTCCTCTTCTACGCCCACAATTATTACATTGCGGAACTCAAGACCCTTGGCGGCATGTACCGTCATCAATGTGACGCATTCACCATCGGTTCCGTCATCGCTTTTGTCTTGGTCGGTCGCAAGAGATATTTCAGCAAGAAAGTCGGTAAGCAGAATATTTTCTTCATCTCCCGCCTCTCGTTTTGCCGTGATAAAATCATTGATACCGTTAAGCAATTCCGATAGATTTTCTTGTTTGCTTATGTTCTCAGGAGTTTTGTCGCTATGTACCGTAGCCAAAATGGTGCTATCCCTTAATATAGTCTGCGCCATTTCAAATGCATTCTGCTTATCTCGGTTCTTATCTATAAACGACTGTATCATTTGTACAAATCCCTGCAATTTCTTCAATGTACCCGAATTGACCGAAACCTCATATAATACAGGATTTTGCAAAACAGCCCATATACTCACATTCTTTTTTATGGCTGCCTGTTGCAGTTTCCCCACGGTGGTATCGCCAATTCCGCGTGCCGGATAGTTGATAATTCTCCTTAATGCTTCATCATCATCGGGATTTATTGCAAGCCGGAAATAAGATACCGCATCTTTTACCTCCTTGCGTTGGTAAAAGGACAATCCTCCGTATATGCGATAGGGGATGTTACGCTTGCGGAGAGCCTCTTCAAGTACTCGAGATTGAGCATTGGTTCTATAGAGTATGGCAAAATCTTCAAACGAACAACCTTGTATCGCCTTTACGGCAATGATTTGATTGGCTGTAACATAGCCCTCTTCATAATCGGAGTATGCTTGAATGACTGAAATCTTTGAGCCGATGTCACTTCGAGAGAATACTTTTTTATGTATCTGATATTTGTTTTTCTCAATGAGTGAGTTTGCCGCACCTATTATCGTTTGTGTAGAACGGTAATTCTGCTCTAATTTGAATGTTTTCAGCCCCGGATAAGTGCGTGAAAGGTTCAATATATTTGATATATTAGCTCCGCGGAAAGAATATATGCTTTGAGCGTCATCTCCAACCACACACAGATTGTTGTGTGTTTTACATAGTTGCGACACAATCAAGTGTTGGGCAAAATTAGTGTCTTGATACTCATCTACTAATACGTACCTGAAATATTCCCGGTACTTATCGAGTATATCTGCATTATCTCTGAAAAGGATATTGGTGTAAAAGAGTAAATCGTCAAAATCCATTGCACCTGCTACCCTGCAACGATTCCAATATGTCTTATAAATTGCGAATGTCAGCGGTCGTTTCGCCCGCTCGTCAGCCCTACGCAGTTCCTTATCATTTTCATAGTCAGTAGGGGATATAAGAGCATTTTTCATATTGGATATATGGCTCTGGATGTGATTCGGACTATAAGTTTTGTCATCAAGTTGCATATCTTTGATGATAGTCTTTATTAGTGAACGGGAATCATTAGTGTCATATATGGTGAAATCGTGCTTAAAACCTATTCGTTCGGCATTTATCCTCAGTATCTTAGAAAAAACAGAGTGAAAAGTACCCATCCACAGCAAAGATGCCGTTTCAGTTCCGATTAATGATGCGATACGTTCTTTCATCTCCCTTGCCGCTTTATTGGTAAAGGTGAGAGCCAATATATTATAGGGGTGATAACCGTTTTTCAACAGATGCACAATCTTGTATGTCAATACACGTGTCTTGCCGGAACCTGCACCGGCAATAACCAAAGACGGACCGCCCAAATATTCTACAGCCACACGCTGCTGCTGATTAAGCTTATTTAAATATTCCTCCAAAACTATGATTGTTTTTTAATGAACGACAAAATTAGCAAAATAAATCTTCATTACCATTAGATGTTGTTTCAATTTTATTTCGAGATTATTTTAGATTTTCAACGGTTTGATACAACCATTTGAGGAATAAACATTTAACGGAGTATTTGAGAAATAGCGGTAACGAGTTGGAAACCGTGCTAATTTCAGCGGTTTGCGGTGCTATGCTGTCAAATAACTCTTTCTGAATGTAAAGGTAATCATTGTTTGGATATATCATAGCTTTTATCAATTAATTTTTCTGCTAAATTTGATAAGGTGTATTCTCTTTCTTTAGCTTTTAATTGACACTGCCATATAATAAATACTCTATACCCCATTTGTTCTAATTGAATTTGCACCTTTTTATCCCGTTCTATATTAGATGCTATCTTATTAGCCCAATAATCTGCATTTGATGTAGGAAGAGCTGCAGCCTTACAATTTTTATGACCATGCCAAAAACACCCATTAACAAAAATCGCAGTTTTATATTTAGGCAATAAGATATCTGGTTTACCAGGGAACCGTTTGTCATTTATACGAAATCTAAAACCATTGGCAAACAGGTATTTTCTAACTAAAATCTCAGGTTTAGTGTTTTTATTTGAGATTTTAGACATTATATCGGAACGCTTATCTTTAGAAAAAATATCAGTCATAATAAATTATTCCGCTTTTTCAGCATCATCCAATCTCCTAAACAAATGAGATATTAAACTCAAAATATCCAAACAGTCATCTTCTGAAAACAAATTGGTTGTTTTTAATTCCCTTTTTTCTTCATGGGCTAGTGGATTCCTAACACCAGCCATTAACCCCATAGACATGAACTTTTGTCCATCTTCGATATTTTCTTTAGTACTATCAGAAAAATCACTTCCATCTATTCTCTTATACTTTGAGGTTACAGATAATTTAGCATTATTTTTTCCAAAAACAGCTCCCATTAAAGCCTGTCCATCTGTTTTTAATCCAGAGACCTTTTGTATTATTGTTTCATAACGTTTAATCGCTTCTTCTACAGCTCTGTAAAAATCTGCATTTTTATAATCTTCATAGGAGGCATCTTTAACTGTTGAATGCATATGTCTCCAATGGTAATTGGCATATTCCGGTATAAGTGCATGAAGCATACCAACAACTTCAGTTTGTTTATCATCAGCTAATTCCGAATTTTCAACAACATTATTTACTATATTTTCTACTCCTGATTTAACATCAGAAGGTAGTTTTCCATACCAATCCTTTATGTCAATTTGTACCTTACTGGAAATTCGCTTTTGCCTTTCTATTTTTCGTTTATTTCTCCAATCCCTTTCAATTGCAGATAACAATTGTTTCAAATTTACTTGCAATTCAGATGTTACTGGCAAATCCCAGCTTAACGATTGCCTATCGGTTGAGATGACATCTTCTTCTAATTCATCAATAAAATCAACATTAAGCCATCCCGTTAAATACGAATAACCATGACTGGATTCCCCAACCCCGAAAAATTCAGGAGCATTTACCAAACGTCCGTGAGCAAACAGCGTTATTCCCCTAAGTCCTGGTTTTAAAGGTTTTTCTGTCGCTAAAATACGCCCAATGACATTGTGATTTTCTAGATATTCATTTTTTACGTCTTCATTAGGAAAATCCCAAGTAATCTGAGGTAATAAATTTTTATATTTTAACTTATTGTCTATCAGTAACTCACCTTCTTCATTATATGATATATACACTTTAAATGTATCATCGAAAAAGTTAAATAATTTAGAAAGGCTAATTGCTAAGCCATCTTTATCAAAATCGGATTTTCGTTTTAAATCATCTAATTCTATAATAGTTCCATTTTGTTTAGTATCACATTCGAATATTGAAAATTTAGGTTCATATTCTGGACTATCAGTACTCATCAGTTCTGACCAACTTAAAGTAAATTTCACACACTGACCATTTTGGCAAGTAGTAATCCGAATAGTATCTCCTATTCCAAAGAAAGCAAGTTTTCCCAAACCTTTCCTTCCTGTTACTTTTCGTATACCATTAGGACTTAAACCATCATCATCAGTTCTACGTTTACGCCCAATTCTTAAAAAATTATTATTGATTTCATCAAAGGACATTCCAACCCCATCATCAATAACAGCAATTCTTTTGTTTCCGTTATCATTATACAATTTAATATGTACTGTATGTGCTTCTGCATCATATGCATTTGCAATAAGTTCCGCTACTGCATTCGGTAAAACCGAATACATTTTGATTCCCAAATGTTCAATTGTATGTGGGTCAAAACTCATTTTAAGTTTCTGAGATTCCATAGACTTATATATTTGATGATATAATAGATATTCCTAATCTTCTGGCATACTCACAAGGTACTGCATTACCGATTAATTTAGCTGTAGCAGCAATACTATTAGTCCTAAAAACATAATCTTTAGGAAAAGTTTGCAAAGTAGCACCTTCCCTTAAGGATATGGCGCGATCTTCCTCCGGATGCCCAAATCGACCATTTGAAATGCTAAAAAATTTTGTCGTTATCGTTGGAGCAGGTCTGTCCCACCACATTCGTCCAAATGTATCCTTGAAACTATCATCTTTACCTATAAAACATGGCAATTGCAGTTCCATATCATTTGCCCAATCAAGTCTACTGCCCCCGTCATGTTTCGTTTTTGATATTCTTTTTAAACTTACATCACTTAGACCTGCTGTAGTATGATTGAAATCTGACAAGTCTTTATACCCTGCAGGTATTTTAGGAAACCCATTTGCACTTCCCAAAAAATCTCTTAAAATCGAAACAGTACCATCTTCATTTGGCATTTTTAGATTTACCCCCGATATGCGAGATGCAATTAAAGAAAATCGCTTTCTGCTTTGAGGCACTCCATATTTACTCATATCAACAACTTTGTATATGATATTTTCATATCCGAGACCTTTTAGCTTATTCAGAAAATATGGTAATATACTATTTTTATTTGTCATTATACCCGGTACATTCTCAACAAGAATAAACCCTGGTCTATAATATTCAACAAAACGGGCGAAATTTTTCAATAGGTCTTTGGATTTTGTTGATTTCTCTTTATCCGTATTGATTATGCTATAGTACTGACATGGACTACATCCCACAAAAATAAGATTGTCATCATAAGGTTTAATTGCAAACTTTCTTTCAAAAAAGTTACTGCGTAATCTTTTTATATCAGCTTGTATAAATGTACTTTGGGGATTATTATGTTCATATGTTTCTTTTGCGTCTATATCAAAATCAACACCTGCAATTACATCTATACCCGCTTGACGTAATCCGCAAGTCATACCACCTCCACCGCAAAAGAAATCAATAGCTCGAAATTGATTTTTTGACTCCATACAACATAAATTCATTTAATTATTACGCCAAATATCATTTAGTAAAATGGAGTCATAATTTCTACTATGCTTGAAATCATTAAAGTCATCGCAATTGGTTGCAGGAAATTCCAATAAGATTTCATCATATAAAGTTGACAAGACTTTTTCTCCTATTTCTCCAGCAAAAGTTCCTCTAAGTGCTTTTTCATACCACGATATTAAATCATTTTCTGTTACTATACTTTGAATTTTAGATTTCCATCCAATTTGCGTCAAAAGTGAAACTATTAGTTTCTCTTCAGAATATTTGCATACAATAACTATTCTATCAGATGATACCGATGATACTATATTTTCCGCAAGTTCTTCGGTCAAGGATAAATGCTTTATCTGAATAGCCATACCGAAATTAGCCCACATATCCAATCCTCTATCGGCAGCATTGGTAACCCCGACACGATTTATTCGAGCATTGACTGTTACCGTTGAACGTTCCTTTGATAATCCTATTACACGTTCGGCAAAATCAGAAAATTCTTCCAATAATTTTTGTTTTGTCTTATCAGCTTCAACTGTAACCTTAACTTTAAGACAGTCTATAAGAGCTGAGAACAAAGCATATACTACTATTTCGTATATTTTATCTACACTTCTCCTCAATCCTGGTTCATTCCAAAAAAGATTGATAAATTCTATAACTTGGAAACTGCCTTTATCATGTGTATTGCAATAATTCAAACCGCTTGACATTTGTGAAAAACGTTGCTCGAAACGGTCGTAAATATATTTTTCTACGACACCATTATTTTGCCTGTTTTCAGCACCTAAGACTTCAAGAACCGAAGGAGGTATTGCATTTTCATTAAAGACATCATCTTGATATCTTGCCGAGGATGTCGATGTCCTTCCTAAAAAACGCAAACAAACTACATCACGCCATTTTTTTGAGGTATTCCTATAAGTACTCAAATCCGCTAAATCAATATCTCCATGAACTCTATCTCGATATAAAATTTCTGCGATTTGAATAGGCTTATATAAATGTACTCTACCTTTAGATATAATCTTATCTAATGCTTGCTTTGCTTCCAATATAGTCATAATCTCCAAATAAATTAAGTTCTTTATATTTTACGGCTGTTTTTTGTTCATTAAGTGCTTTAATCATTTCACCGGCTATTGCTTGTATGACAGGAACAGATACAGAATTTCCTGCTACTTTCCGTGCTTGCGAATACGGGATATTGATAATAAACGAATCGGGAAATCCTTGAAGTCGCAACATCTCACGTGAAGTCAATCGTCTTTCTCCGTTTACAACTAAATAATTGTAACTTCCTCCTGCTCTTAGTGCACAAGAATATGGCAATGGAGATATATTACCTCCGATATTTTCATGCCAAATAGAAGGTCTGGGCGGTATTGCTTTGAGAGCGGAAAAACGTTTCTGCTTCATTGTTTCTGACAAAAAATATGAGGTTGGAATATCTTCTTCTTTTTCCAAAACTTCGGATAAAGGTTTATAATACCCCAAAGGTTTCGGGAACTTAAATTGTATAGGCTTTTTAAAGCCTACTATATAAATTCTTTCCCTTTTTTGAGGAACGCCAAAATCTAACGAATTAAATACTTTATGATAAACAGTATACCCTAATTTATTCAATCTGTCCAAAATCACAGAAAAGGTGTTTCCTTTATCATGAGTTGTAAGCCGTTTTACATTTTCTAACAAAAAAGCTTCCGGTTGTTTTGCTTTAAGTATCGCTTCAATATTGAAAAATAATGTACCTCTTGTATCTGCAAAGCCTAAGCCTTTGCCAGCAATACTGAACGGTTGGCAAGGAAATCCTGCTAAAAGAATATCGTGTTCCGGAATATCTTCGGGTGCTATATCATTAATATCCCCAAAGGGGGTTTCGTGAAAATTTGCTTCATACATTATCTGGGCATATTTATCCCATTCTGAAGAAAAAACATTTTCGCATCCATGTGCTTCAAACCCAAGCCGGATACCACCAATACCGGCAAATAAATCTATAGTTTTATATATCTTGCCCATATCTTACAATATTTTCATTTACAACATTGAGTATATCTTGTGCATTGGTTTCATCTCCTACCACATCATAGACCTTATCCGCCAACCATAGAGTTACAAGTTTATTTTTATCTACACTCAATAACTGAGCGATTATTTCTACTTGTTCCCTCTTGGCTTTTCTTTCACCTTTTTCTATTTTGCAATATGTCGCGGTGTCAATGTCTAACGCAGCAGCTAATTGTCTCTGCGGCATCTGCTTTTGAATGCGAAGCTCTTTTATTCGTTCCGAAAACATTTGTTTACTCTTTTATGTCTTGACACTATTTGGCAAAATTACTACTTAAAATTGATTTATGAACTATGACTGCCAATCTTTTCAGGGCAACCGCATCAAAATTCCGTTTTATAGTTGGTAGAACTTCAAGTCTTTCAGAGGTAATAAGTAACTAAAATTGTTTGTAAAACGACAGAAAATACATG
>X67_European_Roe__coassemble_471_pt1 | contig 9358 bp, 6 predicted proteins | sample X67_European_Roe__metabat2_low_PE_011 | metagenome-assembled genome bin X67_European_Roe
GATGAATTTTATTGCCGAAATGCGACAGTATCTCACGAGTAACAGGATATTCGCTTATACTTGGTTCGCAAAGGTATAGCTCGCTTTTGCTTGAAACGGCAAGCATCGATGCGCTTGAAATACCATAATTTGTCCCTATCTGCAATATTACCGCCGGATTAAAATAATTTGTCACGCGAAATATCAGCTTGGCGTTTTTAAATGAAATTATGCGCGGATGTCTCCATAGGTATTTTGTTCTTGAAACGGCTAGCCGCCTTAGTTCTGCGATGTCGTCGTAAGCATAGTAAGGCAGTCGTTCACGGAGTACGTTCAGCGTGAACCCGAAGGCAAAGGGTGAATGTATACCGTGTCCTTTGCTGCGGTGATATCGCCTTATGGCGGTCAGATACCTTTTGATTTTTTCCATAATGCACATCCGGCTGTCGCAAGGATAGCCAAATAGATTATTGATATAGCTGCGAAGGCTATGCGGTCGGCTGTTATTACAGTATCCGGCTCAAATTTGAAATTTATGGTGTGTGTTCCGGCCGGAACGCTTAAAGCACGCAGTACATAATTCACTCTCGCTATTTCTGCCGGTTGCCCGTCTATTGTGGCTTTCCAGCCCCAAGGAAAATATATCTCGGAGAATACAGCAACTCCCCCGTTACGGGTAATGGCATGGTAATTGAGTTCGTTTGGTGCATAGGTGATTTCGTATATTGTGTCACCGTGAGATTTGGGCTTGGCTGCATCTGCCAATATCGGTTTGAATTTAATGTCAGCCACGGCTGAAGAATCTGCCACAAAATCGTCCAAATAATCCATTTCTTCGTTTGGTGTATTTACAAAATCCACATTTTCTACCCACCATGCGTTACCCATAGCATCAGGATTCTCTACGGCTGTGTTATCGTCTGCGATGATGTATTTGGTGTTGAGCATATTCAGCACTTCGGGGTTGTTGTTGCTTATTTGACGGTCTATAAGGTCTTGATAGCGTGTGAGTTTGGCGGCATGATAACCTCCTATCATCTTGTGGTAGTAAGAAGGTGATGCATCGCCGAATTTATTGATGTCAAGTACACGGTAATTCATGGTTGTGTCTTGTAGAATTTGTTTGTCGGCAGGTCGTGCCGTAATCTGTTCGTTCTGCGGCATGGGTGATGTGAATGAAGAAGAACTGATGTATCGTTTGTTTACGGTATACATGTCGGTAAGAATGACAATGGTAATGATAATGCCACAAGTGCCGGCTTTAATCTTCTTGGTGAAGAAAAGCAGAAGCACACCGAATCCAAGTATTACAAAGATAAGGCTGCGCAGAGCGTCGGTGCTTACCATGTCCAGTCGTATTTCTTTTACTGCATTGAACAATCCCGGGATTTGTTGCGCTACGCCGCTGTTGATGTACTCTTGTGTCTCTTGTTTTGTGTATCCTCCAAACATGCCGGGAGCGATATAAATAAACAGACACAATAATGCGGTAAATATAAAACAGCCGGTTATGAGTTTGATATGGTTGTTTAAAAAGTCTTTTTCAGTCAGAATCTTGTTTAGAGCGAGTGCTGCCAACAGTGGGATTGTCAGTTCCAATACCACAAAAGCACTGGCTACCGTGCGGAATTTATTATAGAATGGGAAATTGTCGATCATCCAGTCGGTAAACCACATCGCATTATGTCCCCATCCCATTAGCAAAGACAGTAATGTAGCTGCCAATAAAGCCCACTTCAATGAGCCTTTTACGGCAAAACAGCCTATAAGGAATAGTGCAAAAACGATAATGCCTACATACACGGGACCGTTAGTCATAGGCTGATCTCCAAAATATTGGGGGAATTGATTGAGGTATTGATATTCCTCTCCTGCTATTTTACCGCTGTTAAGCAGTTCAACAGCCTTTTTAGTTTCGCCGAGTGACATCAACTTGTTACTTCCTTTTTCGGGTCGGATAGTTGCACCGCCTTTTACGTTTGGCACAATAAGGCTGGCTGTTTCATCTATACCGTAACTCCATGCCGTTATATAGTTCTTGTCAAGACCTTGGGCGGATGGACTTTCTGTTGCAGCAAGCTCTGAGTGCCCGCCGCGCATGGTTTCCTTGCTGTACTTATAAGTGCTGTAAAGATTTGGTGCATTGGCAGCTACGGCAAGAATAGCGGCGATGATGAGTGTTCCTGTCGCTATCCCCCAACTTTTAACAGTTTTATTCTTAATAGCTGTGATAAGGTAGCCTATAACCATTGCCACCATCAGGAAAGTGAAATAATAGGTCATTTGGAAGTGGTTGGACGCAAGCTGCATCGTGGCAGAGAGAGCTGCAACCGAGCCTCCTAAAGCATATCGTTTACGGTAGCACCACACAATTCCGGCTATTGTGGGCGGAACGTATGTAAGAGTGGCAAATTTCCATATATGTCCGGCTCCGATGATAATGAAGAAATAAGACGAGAAAGCGTATGCCACGACTCCGAACAAAGCCGTGTACCATTTAACATTGAATGCCGATAGCAGAATGAAGAAACCTGCCATCATCATAAATATCAGATTGGCCGGAGCAGGCAGTCCGAGACCATACACGGTACTTATCCAATTTATCAGACCGGAACTTTCATAGGATGGTGATATTTGGAAAGTGGGCATTCCTGAAAACAGGGAATTAGTCCACCGGGTGACTTCACCGGTACTTTCGGTAAAAGCTTTGGCTTCCTGTCCGTTGGCGATGCCTTGTGTAGTGTCATGTTGTTGCAATACATTTCCGTTGAAAGCATCGGGATAGAAATAAGCTATGGAGACGACAGCCATGACCGCTATGGCTATTATTGTGTGAATTATATTCTTGTTCTTGAAAAAGTTCAATCGTTTTTTGTCTTGGCTCATATCTTTTTAATTTAATGGTAGTATTTATTGAAATAAGTCCTATAAATGAAATGACATGTAAAGTTACGAAAAACATTTATTTTTTGTAGCTTTGTAGTAGATAAGATGAGAAATATTCAGAACATAGATGATATAATGCGCCGATTTATGGTGTATTTGCGCATGGAAAAGGGGCTTGCTTTTAATACGGAGGATGCCTATAGATATGATGTACAGAAGTTTGTAGGATTCTTGCAAGGGCAGAAACAACTTACCGAGGTGGAGGCGAATGATTTGCATGAATTTGTTTGTTGTTTGCGTGACTTGGGTATGGCTGTCAAGTCGCAGGCAAGAATCATTTCAGGATTAAAAGTGTTTTTTAAGTTTCTGAAAGCAGAAGGATTTATCGATGTCAATCCTGCATTACTGCTTGAAACACCGCGCTTGGGGCGGCATCTGCCCACAGTCCTCACCGTGGAGGAGATAGATGAAATAATAGCAGCCATTGATATGAGTAAACCTGAAGGTCAGCGCAATCGTGCCATTATTGAAACATTGTACGGATGCGGTTTGCGTGTGAGCGAATTAGTGGATTTGCAAATAAGCCGTATATATGCCGATGAGGGATATGTGGTAGTGGTCGGGAAAGGGGACAAGCAACGTCTTGTTCCTATTTCACAAGTTGCGTTGGATGAAATAGCCAAATATATCGATGGCACTCGTTCGTTTCTTTCTATAAAGCGTGGTGATGAAGATGTCCTGTTCTTGAATCGTAGAGGGGGAAAACTTACGCGTGTAATGATTTTTTACATAATAAAAGAACTGTGTGAACTTGCCGGAATAAAAAAGGTTGTCAGTCCGCACACGTTAAGACACTCATTCGCTACACATTTGCTTGAAGGAGGTGCCAATCTGCGTGCCATTCAGCAGATGCTTGGACATGAGAGTATCACGACAACTGAAATCTATGTGCATATCGATAGGAGTTTTTTAAGGGAAGAAATACTGATGCACCACCCGAGAAACAAGAAAAAATACAGTCAAAAAGAACCTTAAAGAATCCGAAACATGACCCAAGTAAAACTGTAATAAAATTTTTAAGAAAATTCAAAACAACTTCTTATATTTGTAAAAAAATATTTGAAAATGAAGACTATTAAGAACCTATTGACAACGCTTGCCCTTATGGCATTTACGATGACGACATTTGCACAAACCAAGGTGATTGCTCACCGTGGATATTGGAAGACTGAAGGCTCGGCTCAGAACTCGTTGCGTGCTTTGATAAAGGCTGACTCGATTAATTGTTATGGCTCGGAATTTGATGTGTGGATGACGGCAGACGGCAGGCTTGTGGTAAATCATGATGCCAAGGTTGACGGAATCGTAATAGAGGAGGCTCAATCGGCTGATGTATTTGGATTGAAACTTGGAAATGGCGAATATATACCTGCTTTGGAGCAATATTTGGAGATGGGCAAGTCTCTTAATACACGTCTTATCTTTGAATTGAAACCGCATGAGAATCGGTTACGTGAGGCAAAAGCCGTTATTGATGGCATTATGATGATTGAACGTATGGGGCTTAATGACCGTGTGGAATATATCACTTTCTCTGCCGCTGCTTTGGAGGAGTTCCTGAAATATGCGCCTAAAGGTACCCCCGTGTATTATCTTAACGGAGACAAGACCCCACAGGAACTGTATCGCATGGGTGCAGCAGGGATTGACTATAACCTGTCGGTGCTGAAAAAGCATCCCGAGTGGATTAAGGAGTGTCATGACTTGGGAATGAAAGTGAATGTTTGGACTGTCAATAAGGAAGATGATATGAAGTGGTGTATCGGGCAAGGTATTGACTTTATTACTACAAACGAACCTGAATTACTTCAAAAGTTACTTAAATAACCCAACTTTTTACCTTTTTTGTGTGTTGTGTGAAAAATACATGCCCGGGATAGCTATAGCTTTGCAGAGTAAAAATGAATAATCATTTAGCTACATGAGTAAGCCGATGGGTTTAAATTTAAGTAATTATGAAAAAAGGTGACAAGATTCCCGAAATATTGGGAGTAGATGCAAATGGCAGGAAGTGGACTGCTCAAGATTTTGCAGGTAGTAAATTGGTCTTATACTTTTATCCCAAGGACGGAACGCCGTTATGTACCGATGAGGCGTGCAGTCTCGCTTCGGGATATGGTGCGCTACTCAAGGCAGGTTACAAGGTGGTGGGCGTGAGTGCCGACAGCGCCGAGTCTCACAGAAAGTTTGCCGAAGAACATTCCCTGCCGTTTCCGTTGATTGCCGATACGGAATTGGTGCTGAACAAGCATTTTGGCGTGTGGCATAAGCAAACATTTGCGGCGGGTGAATATATGGGTACGGTGCGCACCACGTTTATTATTGATGAGAACGGTATTGTAAAAGATGTCATAACAGATGTTGACACGAAGAACAGTGCCGGGCAGATTTTGAATATGAACAAATAAAATATATATAAATTATGGAAGAACTTGAACAGAATGCAAAAACACAGGAAAGAGTTCCAGTGTCGGCTGAAAAGCTTAAAGCGTTGCAGATAGCAATGGACAAGATAGACAAGACCTATGGTCGCGGCTCTATCATGAAAATGGGTGATGATAGTATAGAGGACGTGGAGGTGATTCCTACCGGTTCTATCGCTTTGGATTATGCGCTCGGAGTGGGTGGCTATCCGGGAGGCAGAATCATTGAAATCTACGGTCCGGAATCTTCGGGTAAGACCACTCTTGCCATTCATGCTATTGCTGTGGCACAAAAGCAAGGTGGAATAGCTGCCATTATAGATGCTGAGCATGCTTTTGACCGCTTTTATGCCGAAAAACTCGGCGTTGATGTGAATAATCTGTGGATTTCTCAACCCGACAATGGTGAACAGGCTCTTGAAATTGCCGATCAACTTATTCGTTCTTCGGCTATTGATATTATCGTTATCGACTCGGTGGCTGCCCTTACGCCGAAAGCTGAAATTGAAGGTGAAATGGGCGACAGCAAAATGGGACTTCAAGCTCGCCTTATGTCGCAGGCATTGCGTAAACTTACCGCCACTATTTCGAAGACCAACACTACATGTATTTTCATCAATCAGTTACGTGACAAGTTGGGGGTAATGTTCGGTTCACCTGAGACCACAACGGGAGGTAATGCTTTGAAGTTCTATTCATCGGTTCGTCTTGATATACGCCGTATAGGTCAGATTAAGGACGGTGAAGAGGTTCTTGGAAATCAGACCAGAGTGAAAGTGGTGAAAAATAAGGTTGCACCTCCTTTCCGCAAGGCAGAGTTTGAGATTCTTTTCGGTCAAGGTATTTCCAAGATAGGGGAAATTGTTGATTTGGGTGTTCAGTACGGTATTGTGAAGAAGAGTGGTGCTTGGTTCTCTTATCAAGACAGTAAAATAGGTCAGGGACGAGAGGCAGCAAAACGCACAATTGCCGATAATCCCGAACTTGCCGAAGAAATAGAAGCTAAGATTGCATCCGCAATGCGCGGTGAGACGCAAGATAATCAGGCATAACAGCCGATGATTTGGCATCCGGAATAGAAAAAAGCTCGGTGGAATGTGTGCCACCGAGCTTTTTCTGTACTTTGTTTAAAGATAAACGCTATTCGGTCGGGGTCATGTCTAAGTTGTACATGATGAATGACCAAATGTCGGTTTGCTCTTCGATAACTTTGGCGATAGGCTTGCCGCCGCCGTGTCCTGCCTTGCTGTCGATGCGTATTATTTTCGGTTCATTGCCGGTGTCGGATGCTTGCAGCTGAGCCGTGTATTTGAATGAGTGAGCCGGTACTACGCGGTCGTCATGATCGGCTGTTGTAACCATTATCGCAGGATATTTTGTTCCGTCATTCTTAATGCTGTGCAATGGCGAATAGCGGTATAGATATTCAAACATTTCCTTATTGTCATCACTGCGTCCGTAATCGCTTGCCCAGTTCCAACCGATAGTGAACTTATGGTAGCGGAGCATGTCCATTACGCCTACTTGCGGTACTGCCACTCGGAACAAATCAGGACGTTGGTTAACGACAGCTCCTACAAGAAGTCCGCCATTGGAGCCGCCGTTGATTGCGATATGCTCAGGTGAAGTGTAGCCTTCCCTGATAAGGTATTCTGCTGCGGAAATGAAATCATCAAATACATTCTGCTTGTTCATTTTTGTGCCTGCTTTATGCCAAGTTTCTCCAAATTCGCCGCCTCCGCGCAGATTGGCTACGGCATAGATTCCGCCGTTACTGATAAAAGGAATGCGCATTGCACCGAATCCCGGGTTCAGGCTTATGTTGAACCCTCCGTATCCGTAAAGGAACACCGGGTTCTTGCCGTTCTTTTCGAGACCTTTCTTGTAGGTAATGAACATGTTTACCATAGTGCTGTCCTTGCTTGGGTAGGAGATTTGTTCGGTTACATAATCTTCCGGATTGAATTCCACATCGGGGGAGAAGATAAGGGAGGATACGTCCTTATCTATGTCATACTTGTATATTGTACCGGGGAATGTGTAAGACGAGAATGAATAGAATACCTCATTATGCTTGCTGCTTGACGAAAAGCCTACCGAACCAACCGTAGGCAAATGAATTTCTCTCATTTTGTTACCTTCTCCGTCAAACAGGTAAGCGTGATTGGCAATATTCTCCATATATACGGCTATGATTTTATTTCCTGCCATATTTACTCCTTCAAGCAAATGCTCGTTTTCGGCTATAAGCACTTTGCTTTTGTCGGCGCTGAGATTATTTACATCAAATTCAAGTATTTTGTAGTTAGGCGCACCGTCGTTGGTCTTCAATAGTATCCGTTGGTCGTCGGCATGTACTATAGAGTTGTCTTTAGACATGTCTTTTGCAATGCACACATATCCGGAACCGGGTTTCTTGGTATCTTTTACATATACTGCATTACCCTCACCGTCGCTTTCGTATAGGCAGATGAAACGTTCATCGTCGGTTACTCCTGCCTGATAGAAACGAAGTGGATGTTGCTTGTTCATGTATTCAAGTCGGTCGTCTGATTGCGGTGTTCCTATCTTGTGATAGTAAACCTTTTGGAACTCGTTCTTTGCCGATAGCCCTTTCCCGTCGGCGGGAGCATCGTATGCACTATAGTAGAAACCGTCGCCTTGCCAGCTGACACCTGTGAATTTAGCCCACATGATATGGTCTTCAAGCAACTTGCCGGTAGCTGTATCCATTACATATATTTCGTTCCAATCGCTACCGCTGCGCGAAATCACGTAAGCGAGATACTTTCTGTTCTTTGAAAAACTGAAAGAAGCGAGCGATACGGTGCCGTCTTCGCTCAATTTGTTGGGATCGAGTAATATGTGCGGCTCGCCCTTGAGTGAGTCACATTCATATAGTACGCTTTGGTTCTGCAGCCCGTTGTTCTTGAAGAAATAATACTTACCTTTTTCTTTCCACGGCGTTCCCATTTTCTCGTAATTGGAAAGAGCCGTCAACTTATTCCGCAGTGTTTCCCTGAATGGAATCTTTTCAAGGTAGGCGTTGGTTACGGCATTCTGTGCTTTTACCCATTCCGCCGTTTCTTCGGAATTATCGTCTTCAAGCCATCGGTAAGGGTCGGCTACTGCTGTTCCGAAATACACATCTACCGTATCTACTGTTTTCGTTTCAGGGTAGTCAAGCTTTGCTTGACCGTTGCATCCCACAAGACATGCGCTTGCGCCTGTCCCTAAGATAAAACCTGCCATAATCACTGTCTTTTTCATATCTTAATTGTTTTGTTCTTGTCAGCTTCCAAAGTTTCATTTGTATGATTAATTCCTAAAATTTATCACTGTAAATGAGATTGGTAAGGGTTTGTCCCACGGCTTTGAGCGTGGCGGGATCTATATGTTTCATGGTGTCGTCTGTGGTGTGCCATTGCGGAAAAAATCCGTTAGGGCTTGATGAATCCATCGCTATTATGTCTATGGTGGGAATCCCGGCACGATTGACGAATACATGATCATCGGTGATGGCACCGCCGTCGCTCTTGACGAAATAGTCGCCGTATCCGCTGCGGTCGGCAATGTCCCAGACTTCTTTTACAAGAGCCGGTGCATATTGCATGGAAAAATATTCTCTGCTGAAACGCGAACCTTTAGCTCCCACCATGTCAAGCAGAATACCGAACAGCGGGCGGTAGCCCAATCGATGAGGGTTTGCAGTCCAGTATTGCGTGCCTAATGCCCAACTATTGTCGGCATCGGTTGAAGACCCGCTGTTGTCTCCCCAGTCCTCAGCATCGACAAACATGATGTCAACTCCTATGCCGGGTGTTTTCTCGTTAAACAGGCGAGCCATTTCAAGCAAAACGCCTACACCGCTTGCTCCGTCATTGGCTCCCATGACCGGCTGTTTGTGGTTCTTGGGGTCGGGGTCACTGTCAGCCCACGGTCGGCAATCCCAATGAGCCAAGAGTAATATGCGACGTTTTTTCTCGGGAGCAAATTCCCCTATGATATTG
>X67_European_Roe__coassemble_482_pt1 | contig 9253 bp, 7 predicted proteins | sample X67_European_Roe__metabat2_low_PE_011 | metagenome-assembled genome bin X67_European_Roe
AAGCCTAATGAGTTAAATTGCATCTAATTAGGCTTATTTTATTTTTAATCTTTATGAAGTTATGAAAATTTTGGAAAACTTGTAAATAATCCTTAACTTTGCGCCCTCAAAAGAAAAAGATTGGTTTTAAGAATTTGTTTAAATTTATTTCGATTAAAAATAATCTCACTTAAAAAATACATTTGGATAAATTTAAACTGCTTTTAAAGTAAAAACGGATTGTTTTATGAATTTCAGCGGAAAAGTTGAATTTAAGCCCAAAGCTCTAAGCGAACTGAAAAATTACTCTTGGGCAAAATTTCGTAGCGATTTAATCGCAGGAGTCGTTGTAGGTATTGTAGCTCTGCCATTGGCAATTGCTTTCGGTATAGCAAGTGGCGTAACACCATCGGTTGGTCTCATTACTGCCATTATAGGAGGATTCCTCGTTTCGGCATTAGGCGGAAACAGCGTACAGATAGGCGGTCCTACCGGTGCTTTTATTGTTATTGTGTATAACATTATCCAACTTTACGGTCTTCAAGGGCTTGCTATTGCAACTTTTTTGGCGGGATTAATACTCATTCTTTTAGGTGTATTCAAGCTCGGAACTATTATCAAGTTTATCCCTTACCCCATCGTTGTGGGATTTACAAGTGGTATAGCGCTTACTATCTTTTCCACTCAAATTGTGGATTTATTCGGACTGCAAATCGATAAAGTTCCGGGTGACTTCATAGGTAAATGGGCGGTATATCTGCAAAATATGGATACTATAAACTGCCCGACCCTTATTGTCGGACTGATTACAATCGCAATAATAGCCTTGACACCCTACATCTCCAAGAAATTGCCCGGAGCACTTATTGCAATCATCGTAATGACGGTGGTGGTATATGCGGCACGCGAGTTTTTCGGATTGACCGGTATTGAAACCATAGGCGATCGTTTCGGACGCCTTCCCGCCGAAATTCCAACTCCACATTGGCTTGGTATCAACATGACAACGATAAATGTACTGTTGCCATCAGCGTTTACTATAGCTATCCTTGGAGCAATCGAGTCATTGCTTTCGGCAACCGTAGCCGATGGAGCCACCGGAAACAGAACACGTAACAACACAGAACTTATAGGACAAGGTATAGCCAACGTTGCTGTACCATTCTTCGGTGGTATTCCGGTTACAGGAGCTATAGCCCGCACAATGACTAATATAACCAATGGCGGACGCACTCCGGTGGCAGGTATAATACATGCTGTGGTACTTTTGCTTATATTCCTGTTCCTTATGCCCCTTATCAACTATGTGCCTATGGCATGCCTTGCCGGAGTACTGGTGATGGTGGCATATAATATGAGTGGATGGCGCACTGTGATAGGTATTTTCCAAAATCCGAAATCGGATATAGCCGTGCTGATAGTAACATTTGTACTTACTGTGGTATTTGATCTTACTATAGCTATCGAAATAGGCTTGCTCCTTGCTCTTCTTTTATTTCTGCGTCGCGTCATGGAGAACACCCAAATCAAAGTGTTCAGTGACCAGATAGACCTTGCGGAAGGTACAGAGAACACTACTCACGAAATTCTGCATGTCAATCATGGAGTGGAAATATACGAAATAGACGGACCGTTCTTTTTCGGTGTAGCCAATAAATTTGAGGACATGATGCGTGCAATGGGAGATAAACCACTCGTAAGAATCATACGTATGCGACGCGTGCCGTTTATCGACTCCACCGGTATTCACAATTTGGAAATCCTGATAAATTCATCCAAGAATGAAGGAATTCATGTAGTACTTTCAGGTGTTGTGCCAAGCGTAAGAGAAGTGCTTATGAATGCTCACATAGATAAGCTTATCGGCGAAGACCACATCTGCGATCATATCACAAAAGCGGTAGACATGGCAAATAATTTGGTTCAAAACAAGAACGACATGCAAGAAATAACATGGTAACAGTACTTTAACCTAAGACGACATCGAGGGTCATCATTAAAGTAAAACCAAGGGCAAAACCTATCGTGCTGATATTGGAGTGTTCGCCTTGGGATGCTTCGGGTATAAGCTCTTCAATCACCACATACACCATTGCTCCTGCAGCGAAAGCAAGTAAGAATGGTAATACCGAGGTTACAAGTGATGCCAACAAAATGACCGTTACTGCGCCCACCGGTTCAACCAATCCTGTAAGTGTCCCTATCCCAAAAGACTTCCATTTACTCCGGTTTTCGGCATATATAGGCATAGACACGATTGCTCCTTCCGGAATATTCTGAATGGCAATACCCACCGACAATGCAAGTGCTGCACTCAACGATACGTCACCACCGCCGGCGAGCATCCCGGCATATACAACACCCACAGCCATACCCTCAGGCAAATTATGCAATGCTACCGCAAATGTAAGCATTGTGGTACGTGACATACCGGATTTCACACCTTCAGGCGACTTGCCGCCAATATGTAAATGCGGAACAAGCATATCAAGCATAAGCAGGAACCCCATACCAAACAAAAAACCCACTGCGGCAGGTACAACCGACATTATTCCATCAACGTCGGTCATATCCATACTTGGGATAAGCAACGACCACACTGAAGCAGCAATCATCACTCCCGATGCAAAGCCAAGCAGGGCTTTCTGCACATAAGTAGGTATATGATCTTTGATGAAAAACACAAAAGCTGCACCTACCGTTGTACCTATTACAGGCAAAGACAATCCTAAAAATAATTCTTCCATTGCAATATTCTTTATTTCACACAAAAATAATATACATTATCTCTATCACCAATTTTTTTAGAAGTTGTTTTAATTTTATTTTGAGATTATTTTAAGGAATATTTTGGAATGGGCTTTTCGTCAAATTTCAAAACAGTTTCTTACGCAATTTGCCATTTTCCACCAATTTTTTAAACACAACGTCCGGTTTCTGAGTTAACTTCCTCGGCGTATGCGTACTTAAAAATAAATCACATGGCAACAGTAAAAGTAAAATTACGCCCATCATCAGTGGAGGGCAAAGCAGGTGTTATCTACTATCAAATCACCCACAATCGTAAGACCCAACAAATTACAACAAGGCTTCGTATATGCCCTTCGGATTGGGATGCAGATGAAGAAAAGTTAGTTTCGTCAGCCCCTAATCGCTCGATGATTCAGAACCGCATCGATAGCGATGTGGCATTGCTACGAAGGGTTATTTTAGACCTCGACAGTTGTGGTGTTGACTACTCTGTAAGTGATATAATCAATAGCTATAAGTCGCCACAGAGCCATATTCTTGTGCTCGATTATATGCGCACACAAGTTGAGCAACTACGGGCGACAAACCGCCTCGGAACAGCCAAGAATTACGAGAAGACGATGTGCAGTTTTGGCGAGTTTTTGGGCGATGTTCACCTGCCATTATCGGCACTAACCGAACAAGTGATTACAGATTATAACTCATTCCTCGTTAAGCGGGGTTTGGTGCGCAATTCGGTGTCGTTTTATATGAGGGTTTTGAGGGCGGTTTACAACAAGGCTGTAAGGCAAAAACTTATCGAACAGCAACACCCATTTGCAGAGGTTTATACGGGTATTGACCGCACACGCAAGCGTGCTGTGTCTGAATCAATTATAGCCCAACTGCATCGTTTAGAGTTGGAGGCAGGAACACCGCTTGCTCTGTGCCGTGATATGTTTATTTTCAGCTATTGCACTCGCGGAATGGCATTCGTGGATATTGCCTACCTAAAAAAGTCAAACTTACAAAATGGAATGATTTGTTATGCTCGTCGTAAGACCGGACAACTGTTGAACGTGCGAATTGAGCCGAGTATCCAGCGCATAATTGACCGATATGCTAACTCTGATTCGCCTTATGTTTTCCCGATTTTGAGTTCACTTGACGCCAACAAAGCATACGAGCAATATCAGGTTGCACTCAACACTCACAACCGCTTACTCGGCAGATTATCAGAGATGTTGGGTTGCGGCTGCAAGCTGACCTCATACACCTCACGCCACAGTTGGGCAACTGCCGCCCGCAATCACAATGTACCCATCTCGGTCATCAGCCAAGGTATGGGTCACACCTCGGAACAAACCACGCAGATTTATCTAACAATGTTAGAAAACTCGGTGATAGACGATGCAAACAAGGGGATAATCAGGTGTTTGGAATAAGTGTTCTACAAAAGAACCATTATACATTTGCAAAAATACTCAAAATAGCTTAATAACTGTGGAAAACGATGATTATTTTTTCTATTGACTGAAATCCGAAAACTATTTCGAATAAATTTATATTCAATGATTTATAGAATTATTCTTAAATTTATTAGGCATTATAGAGTTATGCTATCTATTTGTAACTTTTTACAAATCAAATTTATACGATATATAATGTTGTTAAAATATCAATCGAACGTCCTGTATAATACTTTAAAATCAAGAACTTATAAAACATTTATGGTTCTTTTGTAGAACTGTATCACAGAAAACTCTATTTTATATGAGAGTAGAGAGTACGATTTGTCAAAATAGTGATTCGTTTGTCAATGGGACAAGCGACCGCGAAGCGTATCCAAAACGTTGGGTGGCAGCTCTTGTTCAGATGAATTGTGAGAAAAAAGTTGCTATAAAACTCGACAAGATGGGTATTGCAAATTACGTACCAGTTCAGCAAGAAGTACATCAATGGAGTGACCGAAAAAAGAAGATCGATCGGGTCGTCATTCCTATGGTTGTTTTTGTCCGTCTTGCCCAAGATGAGGAAGACGAATTTCGCAGACTATCATTCATTCTTAAGTTTATCACTTATCCGGGTTCGAAAGAATTAGCTACTCCTATACCTGATGAACAAATCGAAAAGTTAAAGTTTCTTTTGCATAGTGCCGATGCAAAAGTTTCAATCGTAGAGAATCTTAAAGTTGGAGATAGAGTTCGCCTTGTAAGAGGTTCAATGAAGGGACTTGAAGGAGAATTAAGTTATATCGAAGAGAATAAACCTATCGTCGCCATCAGAATAAATGGATTGGGATATGCTTGTGTAAGTGTGGAGAAAATTAATTTAGAATTGATATAATGTAAAACATTTATGAATATTAAATATTGGATTAATAAATTGTTGGGAGGTGGATTATGGTGGCAAATATTATTTTTCACAATAATCAACCTCGGTGTATTTATGCTTTGTATCGGTATTTATCTTTGTTTAAAAACGCCGAATTCAGATCCGAAATTAGAATTAGGAATATGGGAAGCTATACGACTATTTTTAGATTCAAATAGTATTATAGATAAACCGAAAGGCTACACTTGGAACAACTTATTACTGTTGATTACAGAGTGCTTAGGAACCATTTTGTTCTCAGGCTTGATAGTTTCTGTTATCACGAACGTCATCAGTCAGAAGGTCGATTTGATTAAAGATGGACACATTCACTACAATCTGAAAAATCATGTTGTCATCATTGGCTATGACACGATTGTTCCTTCAATCATCTCAGAATTAATATCGAATCGGAAATATACTAAGTTAAAGTTCGTGTTGCAGACTTCTGCTTCTGTAGAAGACGTTCGGAATGATTTGCTTTCAAAGTTACCTCGTAAGGCACTGAAACAAGTGATTCTGGTCCATGCACCTCGACTTTCTGTGGAAGAATTGGAATTACTCTATACCTATAATGCCCGAGAAATCTTCATTATAGATGAGCGTGAACAAAGTGACCATGATGCAGAAAACATGCATACGTTTGAAACGTTAGTAATGATTCATAATAAAAAAGGTGTTACAGAGTGTAAATCTTTGACTATATGGTTTGAAAACGAGGCATCATACGCAGCCTTACAACTCAACGATATTAGTGAGGAATGGAAGAAATATTTTGAGTTTAAACCATATAATTTCTATAAGAGGTGGGCAAATAGACTGCTTACAAATAGTAATTATGGAATAGGTAATAGCAAGATTGAATACCCTGAATTAGACCACGATGGTATTAAAGAAAATAGTTCAAAACACGTTCATTTAATCATTGTAGGAATGAATCGTATGGGAATAGCTCTTGCAAAAGAGGCTGCACACTTGATGCATTTTCCTAACTTTGATGAGAATACAGGTAATAACCGTACAAGAATCACATTTATAGACGATAAAGCTGATACCGAGATGAACTTTTTTATAGGTAGGCATACCGGCTATTTTGATATTGCTCCGATCAAATATGCCGATCTGTCAGAAAAGAGTTTTAGTAAATTCGAATCAACATATCAAGTGAATAATCCGACAGAAACAACCAATTTCCTTGATATACAGTTCGAGTTTATAAAAGGACGTGTTGAGTCGAAATATGTTAGAGAATGGATTAAGAAAGAAATGTCTGACAATTATGCAATAACCACTATAGCGATATGTCTACATAATCCATCGCAAAGTTTTGGAATGGCGATGTATTTACCTGAAGAGGTGTACTTGCGTGGAAGAAACGATATGAGTAAACCTTGGGAAGTAATAGATCGAGACAAGGTGGTTAACGTATTTGTAAGACAAGAAAAGACTGGGGCACTTATCAAATCTTTTGGTGATGCAGCCAAAGATTCTGATGCCAAAAACAAGAAATACGCAAATATATATCCTTTTGGAATGATTGACGATAGCTTTGCTATTGATTACTATTCCAATCATTTGGCAATGGCATTTAACTATATATACGAATTTTACTTTACGTATAATAAGACGCTTCCGGCAAGTATTCCTACTATAGATGAACTCTTGGCAAAGTGGAAGACTTTATCCACTTCCAATAAATGGTCAAATCTATATCTGGCGGACTCCATCGAATTCAAATTACGCTCTATAGGTCACAATGAAGAAAGTATCAAAACAGCTACCCTCTCTGATGAACAGATAGAAAAGATGGCATATACCGAGCATTGTAGATGGAACATGGAAAAACTACTTATGGGCTATAGACCATTGAGTGATAAAGAGAAAACGGATAGTATTGATACCAATAAACTTAAAAAGAATATGTTTGCTCATCATCTTATCAAGCCTTATGAAAATTTAACAGAAGATGATAAGCAATTAGATAGAAATATCATAAAGAAATTACCGGATATAATTAGAATGTTAAACAACTAAAAATAGAACTATGGGCAATAGCAATTCAAAGTCTGAATTCTCTGAGTTAGAGGAGATAAAAAATTGGATTAAAACAAATCAAAATAACAAATCAAAAGTGAAATGGCTTGTTTTTTTCTCTCTGTTATTATCATTTGTGTTATTGGGATTGTGTGTATACAAAAGTAACGATATCTCTTCTAAAATAGAGAATAAAACAGAAACACAATTTAAACAACATATAAGTTGTGCGCAAAATTCAGATACGATAACTTGTAAAAATCTTAGTGTTACAAAAAATGAACCCATAAAAATAATCGAAGAAGACTATTCCATGCTCCCTTATGTGTTCTTGTATATCAGTGTTCTTGTGGTTGTGTCATTATTTTTATGGGGTACATTTAAAGCTTTGTTTATGGTTTTGAAATCTGAGAACGATTTAAATTCTAAGATACGTGATGTTCGTATGGATATTTATAAAGAAAATCAGATGTGGGAATTGACGAAACTGAAGAATGATTTTGAGGCTAATAATAAGCAAAATTCAGAAAAGGATAACAAACTTAAAGATAAAATTGAAGAGTTTGAAAAAATCGAAAAGGTAAAACTTGATATGAAATACAAGCACGACCAGAGATTAAAAGATAAGGAAAATTTACAAGTATTGGTATCAAAAAATGCCAATTCCAATCTATCTGAGTTAAAAGAGATATTAATAAATGACGGACCAACAAATAATAGACGCCTTGATCGCTCGAAATGAGCGAGTGACTCAGCAGTTCTTCTTCGGGAACTGCCGTCCGCTTTTCTCGAGCATTATTCGCTATGTATTTTCATACGAGGTTGATTATGATGAGTTCGTAAATGAATTCTATTTGCACCTTATGGAGAATGATGCATATAGATTGAGACAGTTTCAAGGTCGAAGCTCAATCTATCAGTGGATGAAAGTAATCGCCATTCGCTACTTTGTTGCGAAACGTGATGGTATGATAGATAATGAGTCTAAAGATGCTCTTTTAGACAGTGTTGCGCAAAACGAGACCGTAGATGTAGAAAAGAAGATGACGGCGAAGATGGATATAGAACACCTATTTTCATTAATGCAAAACAGACGCTACGTCTATGTCATCAGAAGATTGGTTTTGCAGGAGGCTGAGCCCAAGGTTGTGGCACAAGAACTATGTACCAATGTGGATAATTTGTATAACATTAAAAAGCGTGCTATTGCCGCATTGACTGAAATAGCACTGAAAGAAGTAGAGAAATATGAAAAAGAAATCAGTAAATAACTTCTCGGCAGAGGTGTTGGCAGCATTCCTTGATGGCAATGCGACTGCGCAGGAGAGCAAAGAGATATTTGGTGCTCTTACCGAGGATGCTGAATTGAGAGAATTACTCCATATTTCTCAATCAGTAGATGCTGAATTGGGCATGACTCCCCAAGAGTGTGAGTTTATTCCTATGACCGCAATGGCAGCAACCTGCAATGAGGAAAATTATTGCAGCTTGGAGTGTGAGAAATATGTCCTTCGTAGGCTCGAAATAGAATTTGACGAGAAGCAGCTCCTTCAAAATGCTATTAAGAATGGTTGGCTGAAAGAAAATGGAACGGCACTTCATAATGTCGGACGACACTTGGAGAGTAAAGGTCTTGTTATAACACGCCAATACAATGCCTCGATTGATGATATAGCTAATTCCCTTAATGAGAATGAATGTGTAATAGTTGCAGTTGATGGTGGAGAATTGCTGGGAAATAGAATGGAAGAAAAGATAGAAGATATTTTGATAGGTCAAATACCCGACCATACAGTTGTCGTATTGTCACTTGATGAAAAGAGTAAGACTATAACCCTCTTTGACCCAAATTCTTCAAATGCAGAGGATACATATCCAATTGAGCAATTTAGAGATGCTTGGAATGATTCGAAAAATTATTTAGTAACTATAACTTCTAACAGAATGAAAACCTATACTCCGAAACCGATAGACTTATCGGATGTTGAATTAACGGAAGATTTGAATGAGTTGCGTGAAGCCATCGCTGAAAATGCTCACGAAATTTGGGCGGAGAATCGTCAAGCAGAGGGTTGGACTTATAGACCTCAACGCGATGACCTGTTAAAGCAAACGCCAGATATGGTTCCCTACTCTC
>X67_European_Roe__coassemble_518_pt1 | contig 8839 bp, 4 predicted proteins | sample X67_European_Roe__metabat2_low_PE_011 | metagenome-assembled genome bin X67_European_Roe
CCGACGGTGTTTTCACAAATGAGTTCAACCGTAAAAAATGCGATAAAGAAACGCAAGCAGGAGGCAGATTGAAACTGCAATGGCATCAGTCAAAAAATCTGCATATCGACAACACTTTTTTCTTCTCGATTCTCCGTCAAGGTGGATACCCGTACCAATCAGTAGCAAACAAAAAGATTTCATATAACGACACTTGTTTTTATCGTCGCAATTCGTTCAACGACGGATTAACCATAAAATGGATTACTCCTGAGTTTACATTATCAAGCATCTCAAGCATACAATATATCGATGACAACATGACACTCGATCAAGACTTCATGCCACAACCCTACTTTACACTCACGCAAAAACGAAAGCAATACACCATAACACAAGATATTGTATTCAAAAGCAAAGAATCAGGAAGACACAATCATATTACAGGATTATTCGGATTTTATAAGCATTTGGACATGGATGCTCCGGTCACTTTCAAGGACTACGGAATAGAGCAACTCATAGAAAAGCACCGAAATGATGCCATTCCCTCGTTCCCGATCAGGTGGGATACGCGCGAGTTTCTTCTTTCAAGCAATTTTTCAAGCCCGGGCTTCGGAGTTGCCGCTTATCATCAGTCATCCTACATCATCGACCGCTGGATTTTATCGGCGGGACTACGCCTCGATTACGAACAGGTAAAACTCACTTACCACAGTCACTGCAACACAAGTTACAGCACTTATAATGCAACTGACAATAGCATTTATGCCCCAAACACTCCGGTTCAAATAAACCAAACAGATAAGCTAAACAAGTCATTTCTGCAATTACTACCTAAAATAACAGCAACATACAAACTACCCACATTAAAATCTTCACGCATATTCTTCAGTATATCCAAGGGATACAAAGCGGGAGGTTTTAACACTCAAATGTTCTCCGATGTATTACAACAGGAAGTTATGGGGGTTATGGGAATCAGTTCAAAATACGATATTAATGAAGTGGTAGGATACAAGCCCGAACAAAGTTGGAATTTTGAAACAGGTTCACACATAGAAAGCAACAATAGTAAATTCAGTGCCGACCTATCGCTATTCTATATCCACTGCAAAGATCAACAACTTACCCGCTTTCCCGATGGTAACACCACCGGAAGAATCATGACAAATGCCGGTAAAGCCCGCAGTTTCGGAATCGAAGCAGCCATCAGCTATACTCCAATCAAAAATCTTGCATTGAACATGAGCTACGGTTACACAAATGCAAAATTCATAGAGTATAACAACGGTAAAGCCGATTTTGCAGGAAAACATATCCCGTATTCACCCACAAACACAATATTTGCCGGAGCAAGCTATACAATTCCAAGTAACCATTCTTGGCTCGACCACATAACGCTATCTGCCCATGTAAAAGGTACAGGGGAAATTTATTGGGACGAAGCCAACACAATATCACAACCATTCTATGCCACAGCAGGGGCTTCAATAAGATTTGAGAACAAGAAGTATTCTATTGATTTTTGGGGGCAAAATCTTACCGATACCGATTTCAATACTTTCTACTTCGTATCGATAGGCAACGCCTTTCTTCAACACGGCAAGCCGCGTATTATCGGAGTTACACTAAGAATTAACATATAAACATTTTAATACATTTATATCTTATGAAACATTTATCAATTCTATTAGCAATGTGTATGGCAATATTCGCTACATCATGCGATGACAATGAAGAAGTAGTAACAACTGTACCATTCCAGCAAATCTACACCGTAAGCGGCTCTACCGGCTACACCACACTTTTTCCTGAGACAACATTCACTTATGAGATTGAATCCAGCGAAAGCGAAATAGATCTCACAATATCAGGCATTACATTTCATCCAAACATGCGTCCCATAACAATGGAAATAAACGATGTGCCGTTCTCTTCCACAAGTAAAGGATTTATGATTTCAGGTAGCAACATTATCCCTGAAGTAGGCGATAAAGACATGCCCGAATATACCATAACTTCGATAACAGGTCAAATAAGTTCTTCTTTGAACGCCAGCGGTAACATTTGCAAACTATCGTTTACAATCAACAATGAATTTATTGTAAACGCCTATTCAACCCCTTTGATTTTCGAGCATAACAGCCAAACACTTGTATCCGGCGACCCTATGAGTAGCAGTGTATTCAACTATAACGAAGCATTTTATGCCGTTTCATTCAACACCGATACAAACACGGCACAAATAGAATTATACAACGTAAAATTCCATAAAAACATGCCGGTAGCCTTAAACCTTATTTTTAAAGATATTCCATTCTCCACCACAAGCAATGGCTTTGAAATGGCAAGCGAAAGCATCACTGCCGTAATGAACAATTCAGAACAAACCCCGATGACCGACTATCCTATCTCAAATATGACGGCAACGATAATAAATGACAAACTTGAGTTGAATTTCGATTGCGTGATACTTGCTCCGGGCAGCTCGGTAGGCGGCATAACATACACGGTAAGCAGTTCAGCCGGACTTCTTCCATAAAAACGGCATAAATAAATGCGCTTGTTTTTTAACGGCGCATTTATTTTTTCCTTATTTTTATTCTTTTTAAAACATTTTTCAGTGCAATTGCCCTAATATGAAAAGTTTGCACTAAATTTACATGCAAATTACATTTTAATGGCATACAACGACTTTAACGAAGAAATAATCATAGAGGAACTGCGGAACGAGGATACTCGACAAATTGCATTCAACAAGGTAATCAGGTTTTATAGCGAACCGCTTTACCGGCAAATCAGGCGCATGGTTATCGACCATGAAAGCACAAACGACATTTTGCAGGAAACGTTCATTAAAGCGTGGATTAACATCAATCATTTCCGCGGCGATGCAAAATTGTCCACGTGGTTGTATAAGATTGCCATAAACGAATCCATCACGTTCATAAATAAGGAGCGTAGCAAGTTCACCACATCAATAGATGACGAAGATTCGTTCTTAATCAACAATCTTGAGGCTGACGAATGGTTTGATGGGGACAACCTTAAAATAGAGTTGCAAAAGGCAATAAACAAACTACCCGAGAAACAACGCCTTGTGTTCAACATGCGATATTTTGACGAAATGAAATACGAGGATATCTCTGAGATTCTTGGAACATCCGTAGGAGCTTTAAAAGCGTCCTATCATCATGCCGTAAAAAAAATTGAAGACTTTTTTTCCTCTTCCAATTAAACCTTTATCCAACAATCAAGTCAAAACTAACAAAATGAAAGATAAAAAATCAGACATATTATCAAAAATAGGCAGAGATGCCGGTTTTAAAGTTCCTGAGGATTATTTCGAGAACTTCACAACCGAAATGGAGAAGAAATTCCCTGAGCATGACGTCATACCGGAGGTAAAGCCCGATTTATGGAGTAAATTACGTCCATATATATATATGACTGCCATGTTTGCCGGTATTTGGTGCATGATGTGGATTTTTAACGACTTGGCAGACAAAGCCGGCAGTGACCGATACAACAGCACCATCGTTGCAGGCTTCCAAAATGAAGAAAACCTTGATGAATTTATGTTGCATGGCGACATTTCGGAATATGACATATATACATACGAAGATAGTGTCGCAGCCGACAAAGCCAAAATGGAGTTAGAATAAACCGAAATACAAATCATCATATATCACAAAAGAGTTTCATTCTTATGACCAGATTACTCATTAAAGCATTTATTATAATTTCTGTTCTCTCACAACCGGGCATACTGATGGCTGAATCTCCGGATAATACGCCCAAGCAAGAGAACAAATGGATGATAGAAGTGCGAAACTTCAAGCATTCTTTTCTCATTAAAGAAACAGGGATGAATGAGGAACAAAGCGCACAATTTATTCCATTATATTCCGAAATGGAAGATAAAATATATCAGGCAAACAGGGAAGCGCGCGACTTGGAACAAAATATTACACGATCACAAAACGAACCTCTTGAAGACGAATATTACCATGTAGCAACTGCCCTATCACAGGTAAAGAACAAAGAGGCAGAAATAGAGAACTTTTATTTCGAAAAATTCTCCGGTATCTTAACCAAGAAACAAATGTTCCTGCTTAAACGCGCCGAGAATCGTTTCGCAATTGAAATGCTTAATCATAATAAGCGCAGCCGCTCAAGCAAATAGTTAGCAGAACAAAACTAACTTTTATTCCTAAGTCAATCACGAAACGTTAAGAGATTTCAACTCTTGTTTCGTGATTTTTTAAAAGCTGTTTTAATTTTATTTCGAGATTATTTTAAGCAGTATTTTGGAATGTATTTCTCGTCAAATTGAGCAGATAATAGCGTGCTATTTCCAAGCGGTTTAATGAAAAAGACAACCAAAAGGGTATTAAAGAATCTGAAACATGACACAAGTAAAACCGAAATAACATTTTTAATAAAATTCAAAACAGCTTTTACTATCTTGTAATTGTTTATAACTAAAAAAGATAAGTTTATGAAACGACACATTCTATTTACTTTTTTAATTCTAATAGCATTTACTGTATACGGACAGAAGAGCATATCGCCCGATTCGGTTAAATCCACCTTTGAGGCACCGGACTTCAATTATCCCAAGACCGTTATAGTCAAAGCAAATCATAATCTTTACAAAGCTTTGTCCTCCGGTAATGAGGAAGAGGTCATGCTTGCCGTAATACAATCATCTTTGGCTGAGACTATGCTGACAAGCGACTCTCTGCCAAAAGTCCTGTCTTCAGTAGAAAAAGTGAAAGCAGCAGTATCCGACTACTGTATACAGGCATCGCTTAATCTGCTTGAAGCACATATCATAAATTCATATTATAATCGTAACAGGTATCGAATTTCTCAACGAGACAACTTGAACAGTCCGATTTCATCGGATATATTCCAATGGGACGCAAAGCAATTCAAAGAAAAAATATCATCTTTGATTGACGAAGCTTTCAAGTTTGAACATACACTGAAAAGCACTCCTATAACGAAATATCCCAAGTTTATAACAATAAACAAGAATTCCATCAGCACCTACCCCACAATGTACGATTTCATCGCTTATCGAAGTATAGCCATTTATAACAGTTGGGGCTTTTCAAACAATTGGAATCCGTTTTTACGCACAACAACCACCGGCAATAACTATGACAACAAGGTAATCACAATCTATGACAATTTGTTGACATTTCATGCTCAGGGCAGCAGAGGATATATAAAGGCATTACTCAGTAAACTTGATTTCACAGAAACAAACACTCTGCAGCGGTTGGATTCTTTGTATCAAGATTTCAAAAATTCTGCTGACGTTGCACCTATTTTATTAAGTCTTACTCAAAAGATAACCGATAAACGGGAGAAATACAGCCTACTGAAAAAATACTTGAAGCAATACCCCAACAGCGATTATTGCGGAAGAGTCGAACTCAGTCTGCGCACACTGGAAATACCATCGGCTACAATTACATTCAACAACCAATACACAACAACCGACTCCGTGAGATTTTATTGCAATATAAACAACACCGATAAATTCACGGTTTCAGTATATAACGCTTTAGGTAAAGATAATATCAGGAAAAATGACATTTCAACAGAAAAGCCTGTTTACAGCAAGGATTTTACGCTTAATGACACCATTCCGTTCTGTGATACCATAAGAATCGCCTGCCCACCTCTGCCTTACGGTATTTACACCGCAACAATCGATATTTACGATAAAAACGGCACTGTTATAGAGCAAATAAATAATTACTTGAGTACATTCTTAGTAAGCGACATTACATCTTTCAGCATTAACGACAACACGAATAAAACACGGAAGATATTTGCTGTAAACGCCTTTACCGGTAAACCCTACAAGAATGTTGAAGTAACATCATCATTAAGAGGGAACAGCAAGGATAAATTCAGTGAAATTACCAATAGCAACGGATTCATATCAGCCAACGACACACGTTTCAGCCGCTTTTATTTCAGCCACGGTGACGACAAACATTCATCCTCAACCATATACGCATACTTCTATAATCAGGATTACGACAAATTCTACTGTCACGCTAATATTTTCACCGATTTGGCAATATATCGTCCGGGTGAAACTGTACACATGTCGGCTGTATGCTATCAGGCTAACGCCGTCAAAAAGGTATTGCTAAAACATCACAAAGTAGCAGTAACATTATATGACGCTAACCGGGACACCATTTCTTCTACTGAATTTATCACCGATGAAATGGGAAATATTGCTCATGACTTCGTCATTCCTGAAAATAGAATGAACGGTAATTTTGTAATCGAAATCACCGATTCTGCCAAGCACGAATACTATGGTAGCCGCAGCATAAGCGTAAGCGAATATAAGGCACCGGAATTTTACATCGATTTCATCGACACAAAACGCACCTACAGCATTTCTGACAGTATCGCATTCAAGGGCATAGCAAAAACTTTCAGCGGAATGCCCGTTGCCGGTATCAGAATCAAGTGCATATTAGAATCCGCACCCATGTTCGCAGGATTCAACGCTCTTGCCGATTTCAGCACTTCCACCGATGAAATGGGAGAATTTTATCTGTTTATCGATACCAAAGCCATAAAAGAAAAAGAGACCACTCCATTTACCACTTACAGAATCACTGCCACAGGAACAAACGAAACCGGCGATACACAATCAGGCAGCACTAAGTTTAATATAGGTTCCTCGATTGTCATCACTTGGGATTATGACAGCAACAAATATTTGAATATAAATGCCGATGAAAAAGCAGTGATTCCTGTCAACATCGTTTCAAACAACGAGATTAACCCCGACAGCATACCATGCACACTCACGCTTAGAAACCTATCACTCTTGACGAATGATACCATTCATTTCTATTCGGGCGATAAAGAAATCGACTTTTCACATATAGCCTCCGGGGAATATAATATGAGCATTTGGGCTAATGAAGATTCTTGCTCAAAAATCAAAGATAAAAAGGTCGCTGTATTCCGAAATAAGGACAAACTGCCACCTATAGAAAGCGCTCTATGGACACCGTATGAGAATCTGTCGTGCGCTCCCGGCAAGAAATCGAGTATTCTACTGGGTAATTCATTCCCCGACAGCCACTATTATTATGTTATCAATTATAAAGATAAAATTTTGGGACAAGGTTGGAAACATTTATCCAAAGGAATGGATGAATTTAAATATACAATGCCGGCTAACGCCGATGAAGACCTCGTCATTCAATTATACGGAGTTAAGAACCTCGTTCCATTCAAGTATGACATAAGAATAAAACCTGAAGTTAAAAAAACGGAAACGATTTTATCTGTAGAGGCTTTCAGAGACAAAATCACATCAGGAGAAAACGAAAAGTGGACACTGCATTTCTCTCACAACGGTAAACCGGCAGATAAAGCGGCTATCGTATGTGCCTTAACAGACAAAGCTATAAACACGCTACGAAACAACCAATGGCAATTCAATCCGCAACTTAATCATTTCGGAACGATACAAGCTCTCACGATACAAAATCGCACGCAATGGGGAGGTGGCATAAACCGTTTTAACTGGAACTCTGATGTTCTGAACACAATCAATGAATTGCGTAAATCTCCCATGATATTTGCTCCTGCACTTTATCTTTACGGTCAACAATATTTCGACACTGCCATAAGGATGAGGAGTGCAAACTACACAAGAACCGTACCGGCTCGAGCAGAGGCTAAACCTACAGGTAACGATAATGGAGCTGTAGAAGATATGTTTAACTATATCAGGAATTCCTATCCTGAAATCATGGAAACAGCAATGACTACCGCCGCCTACGGTTCTGCCGACAGCATGAAAAAAGAATCCGCAGAATCGGAAGAGAGCATTGCTGAAGAGCAGCTTTCCAATATTCAAATTCGCACTTCCGATATTAAAACCGTTTTTTGGAAACCTTTACTGACTACCGGAAATAATGGCAATGCTTACATCGAGTTCACTGTTCCCGATATGAACAGCACATGGCAGTTCAGAGCAATTGGATATGACACACATCTCAACACAGCAACGCTACTTAAAGAAGTTATAAGCAATAAGCCTATAATGGTAAATTCCAACATGCCTCGTTTCTTAAGACAGGGTGACGATGTCACACTTATGGCAAACATACAGAACGCAACCGATACGTTACAACAATGTCTTGCCACCATAGAATTATTCAATCCTTTTACTAACGACATATATTCTTCGAAAAAATTCAATACCGAAGTAAATGCAAACGGAACACACCGGGTATCAATAGAATATACCGTTCCCGACACTGTTTCCGCCATTGCTTTCCGTATAAAGGCGACTAACGGCAAATTCAGTGACGGCGAACAAGTTTTGATTCCCGTATTGCAAGCAGTAAACCCGGTCATCGAAAGTAAACCGTTCTTTATTGAGGCTAACGAGAAGAATTACAGCATGGAACTTCCTGAAATCCCTGAAGGCGCACACATAACATTCGAGTATTGTGATAATCCTGCATGGTACATTGCTACCGCTTTGCCTTCAATAAAAGATAACGGCAGTACCACTGCAATACAACTGGCTCACTCTATTTTCGCCAATCTGACGGCTTTAAAGGTCGTTGCCGACAACCCTCAGATACAAGCAGCTTTCGACTACTGGGAAAGAAACCCGCAGGACTCCGCTCTAATATCAATGTTAGAAAAGAACCAAGACTTGAAAATAAGCTCTCTGACAGCATCTCCTTGGGTAAAAGAGAGTGAAAAACAAACACTGCGAATGTCTCTAATGGCTGACTTGTTCAACAAAGAAAAGTCATCAAAAGCATCCAATAAACTTATAGAC